>Ga0247782_1000446_pt1 | contig 27085 bp, 17 predicted proteins | sample UWRJL019104C5_FD_179928 | JGI IMG/M metagenome (GOLD analysis project Ga0247782, IMG submission 179928) | Plant litter microbial communities from Arlington Agricultural Research Station in Wisconsin, United States - UWRJ-L019-104C-5 | ecosystem: Environmental > Terrestrial > Plant litter >...
TTATAAGAGATATTTTAGCAAAGCAGTAGTTGCTTTAGCAAGTATATTAGTATATTAAGCTGCTGTAGCTATAATACTTAATATTTATAATAGTATAGGTATAGCAAAATTTTTTTTTTTTTTTTTATATTATTATATTTTTTATAGCTTTTTTTATATATTAAAAAGTATTTATAAGTATTATTTGCTAACTTTTAAAATATTAACAATACTTTTATTTATAGTTTAATAAAATGCTTTAATAGCTTAACAAATGCTTAGTTAAGTTATTATTACTTATAATAAAACTATTTGCAGCACAATTATATTATTTAAAATATTAAATATTTAATAGTAAGTACTGTAGCCTAGTTTATTTTTATTTATAAGCTATATGTTATAAAACCTATATATTTTAGTTAATAACTATATTTTTTAAGTTAGCAAAAAATTTAATAATAATAAAAATAAATTAAAATAAATAAAGCTAAAAAAGTATTTAGAAATAATAAAAAATTAAAAAAAAGCAAAAAAAAAAGAAAAAAAGAGCACCTAAATATATAATGCTTAAAAGCTTATTAATAAAAACGCTTAAAAACTTAGCAAAAAACCTAGTAATAACTTAAAAACAAAAATGTTTAAAGGCTTAAAAACTTTACTTTTTTTTAAATAGTAAAAAACTTTTTAGTAGCAATAGTAGCTTTTTATTAATATTAAATTGTTTTAGCTATATATAAATTATTGCTATTATATAATAATGCTGTCTTAAAATATATACTATATGCTATTGCTTTAGTAGCAGCGTTATTTTTTTTAAAACATTTTTAGTTATGCTAATATTTAAAAATTTTAGCAAAGCATTTTTTTAACACCTAGTTAAACTGCTGCTTTTTAAGCATTATAAAATAAAAGTTATAAACTTTTTAATGCTAAAGTGTTTTGTTAGCCTTAAAAATGTTTTTAGCTTAAATTTATTTAGCAACTTTAAAGGCCAGCTTTTAAAACATATTTATATTTTAATAAGTTTAGTATTTTTTATTTACTTTATATTTATAACAAAAAAATATTTTATATTTTATATAATATTAGCTTAAGGCTATTAACTTTTTATAGTTAACGTACCTTTATATATACTTTTACACTAAAAAAAAGTTTTTTGGTGACCAGGCGGCATAAATAAGGGCTTAAAAATAAGCTTTAGTTAAGGTAACCTTTATATTAAAAATAATACTGTTGCTAGGCTGCTTAGCATATATAAAAAGTAGATTTTATAAAAATATTAGTTTAGTAACCTTTAATATAGTTTTTTTTTTTGTTAGCAAAGTATTTTACTTTTATGTTAGCTAGTATATATGCTTTAAAACTTTTTTAATTGTTAATTAGTTATTAATAAGCAGCAATATATTAAAACAATGTTAGATTAATGTTGCTATATATAAAAAAAATATTGTTAGCTTTTTTAGCTAGCAAATAATAATAGTATAAAAATATTTGCTACTAAAAAAAACAAAAAAGTTTGCGCTTTTGCTTGTTTTATATACTAATTAATATAGTAGTTAAAGCAAAGCATATATATTTTTATGCATGTTTTTAGTAATCTTGCTATTAACGTTAGTTAGGCAAGGGCGTTTTTTTTAGTTTTATAATGTTATTTTTAATAATAATAGGTCTTGCTAGGACTATATATATATAATTATAATTAGTTTGCTAAGCAAGTAGCTTATAAATATTATTATTATTTTATTGCTATTAGTAAAATAAATATATAAAAGGCGTTTAGGTAGGCTAGCCTAGCTTTTAGTTTTTTTAGTTGCTGCTTTTTTCTTTTTAGCTATTAAATAACTTAGCTATTATATATATAACTATAAAATAAAAAATATAAAAAAGTATATAGTATTTTTTATTTATAAGTACTATAGCGGCTAGCAAACTAACTAAACATTTTAGCAAAATAACTACTTTTATTTAAAGAACTAAATTATTATTTTATAAAGTTTTTAAAAGCAGTGCGCAACTTAAGTTTAAACTATATTTTTTATTTGCGTAGCTTATGCAAAAGTTTAAGTAGCTTGCGCGTATTAAAATGCTAACTAATGCAAGATAAAATATTAGCTTATTTTAGTTAAGCGTTTAATAATTTAAAGCGCTTTAGCATTAAGCAGCTTATTTTTTTTAAGCTATATATATGCTACTTATTAAAACAAAGCGCTTTATTTTATAGTACGTTTAGCAATATATAGCGTTTTATACTTATAAGCAGCAAATTTGTTGTTTAATAATAGTAAATAGCAAAGATATAGTTTAGTTAGTTAGCGCAGCACAAGATTTTAGCACATTTTAATAATAAACTGTAAAATTACTATATAAAATAGGTGCGGCTTATATTTTTAAGCGCTTATAGTATAAGCTGCTTAATTAATTAAAGGGTATATGTGCCTTTTATAATTATTGAGCGGCAAACTTGCCGCTACCCCTACCCCCCTAAAAACAGCTAAGTAGTGCAAATTAAAAAGAAACTTAAAGCAACTTAACAATAAATATGCACTATGTTATGCAGATACAAAAAAGAACACATATACATCTGGTAGCACATATTTTGTTTGTGTCTCGAAGTCGCCATGAATCTAGGTATATACAGTGCTAAATCTTTCTGATTCTGAGGGTAAGAATAAAATCTGCTCGTGGTTGTGCGGAGCAGTGCGGGGAAATTGTCTCTTTTCAACGGTCATTGGCCGATCCTACCACATAGTATGGTGCGGGGTTTAAATCCATCCTACACTGTTATTTACACTGTATCACCACCAACTACTACTTAAGCAAGTACAACCGTGAATTGAACAAGCAATCATAGAGGAGAGTCCCAAGAGTTTTGAAGGTAAGTAGTACTTGGTAGTACGTATCTAGGCACATTATCAAGCTTAAACCACTATGCATGGCATGAGGTAAAACTCGGTTCCCATGTGAAGCCCGCCAGTAGATGCCAGTCTATGTTGTTACTTCTGTGCAGCATACTATGTATATGCCTGGAGTTGTTAACCGGTACCACTGCAGCATCTATCCCCTGCGCTTTGCTCGCTAGCACAATATAGGTAGGTGCGAAAGCCGGTGGGAATAAGCCTCTTACTGTGTGTGCAAGGCTTCTGATGTGTGTAGGTAAGAGATACATACAACATCTGCAAACGGGTTAAGGTAGTACCGTAGCCTCGATGCTTGTTGTAGGCACTAAACTGGAATAACCGGTGAAACCCGAAGTTAGCTCTAAGACTGTACATACATTATGTTAGACAGATTGAAGAGAATCCAGATCTACAGCATACATACAGCCGACCTACAACCCGACCTCATACGGCGTGAATGCACCCCACAACCCAAACTAGGGTTTTGACCACGAACTTAGCTAGTTTTGGCTTGAAGGCACTTATATATGTGTTTTCACAAAATATATTCCTGTTGTCGAGGTCCCCATCGGGGAAAAGAAACACACTAGATGACTTAACTGCCTACGGTACCTAACAAGAGCATTATCGAGCGTGTCGGTATCCCGGCAACGGCTTCGCCGCCGATATGGATTCTGTATGGGCTGCAAAGTTAGGTCACTGGCACAAGTGACAACCATGCTCTAGGCGTAAAAAGCAGGGATCTGTGCCCTGAAATGTTGCGATTGTCGCTGATAAATTGCCCAGTTCACTTGAGCTGAATCACCGCTAGCCGAGAAATGACATCGGTCTTTCCAGGGTTGCGCCTAGGATTCCCCGCACATGGCATGTCCGCTAAGGAAAGCCACATGAGAAAGCCCACTTACCCTAGTAACCTACCGAAAGGTTAGATACTGTACGTGAAGAATTAATGATAAGACATCTCTTGTAGTTGCCAGGGAGCTATGCCGTGCTCTAATCCGGGGACGAAGCTGCAGCAGAATCTAGGAGAATGGAAGTATGTAGGTACTAGGCTTAGCAAATAGAAGAAGAGAAATGAATTGGGGAAGGGGAAGGTGGTGATGGCCTTCAGAGCACAAATTACGTTAGGTAATATTCAGGTCGTTGCCTCACCTACATTCTTATGATTGTGTGGTCTTATCTTACCTACCTGCAGAATGACCCTGTTCATCTCTTCCCGAAAGTACCTACACATACTACCTTGCCTCCTAGACTGGACTAACAACCTTGCTGCTTTATTATTATTTCTCTCTTCGTCCAATCCTACTTCTTTCTGTGTCTCCGCCTTTGTACAGATTGTTCCCGTGGCCAGCCTACCTATTTATTCTGATGTATTCCTAGGACCCTACTTTCCCACCTTACTCTCCTTAGCCAGATTGTTCGCCATTGACTTTCCCTCGTGTTTTGGCCTGTCGCGACAGACGGCAACCCGTCTACGATCGCCTGGTATTCACATTCGTGCTGCCTTTCCCAGGCGCTATAGGCCATAGCTATGGCTACCACTCATCATGAGGCAGAACTGGACGAGTACAATGTCTACCCTCCTCATCATGGCATGTCGCCGGGCAGATATTTGGCTACGCGAATCAGCTCGCTCAAGCCGCCGATGAACAAGGCCCCCAATCCCATCCGTCTCTTGAGGATGCTCAACCGTCAACATTGGGGTTTCTTTGCTATCGCGTTTTGCGCCTGGGTAAGTAGATGGTGTAAACGTCTGCAAGCTGCTGGTATATTAACGGCTAATTTGGTCTCTAGACTTGGGATGCTTTCGACTTCTTCACCGTCTCGTTGACCGCATCCGACCTTGCCGAGGAGTTCGACAAAAGCATTACCGATATTACCTTCGGTATCACGCTCGTCCTCATGTTGCGATCTGTGGGCTCTATCATTTTCGGTCTCGCGTCCGATCGTTACGGTCGCAAGTGGCCCTTTATTATCAACAACTTGCTTTTCATCGTCCTCGAATTGGTAAGTTAATGATAAGGTTGTTTTTAAGGTTATATATAAGTTTATTGCGCATGATATTTTATCGCATATACAAGGGTATCCATTCATGCACACGTAGGATATGGGACCAGTGTTGAGCCAAGCAACGTCATCGGCAGTCAAGAGGTTCTCCCGCCTTCATCCCACATTCCAACTCACTTGGCGATACTTGGCGCAGTCTTAGCGAAAGCTTCGCCCTCTTCATCGTCAACCCCTGTCACCACACTCATGCCTAACCCCAATTTCAGCTCACCTACCGACAGCGTGTAGCTATTTCAGACGACTTGGCACTTTTAAGTCAGGCAACAAGACAAAATGACTGACATATACAAACTAATTAGGCCACTGGTTTCACCAGAACATACAGCCAGTTTTTGGCTGCCCGCGCTCTTTTCGGTATTGCCATGGGCGGTCTGTACGGCAATGCTGCCGCGACCGCTCTTGAAGATATCCCTGACGAAGCTAGAGGTCTATTGAGCGGCCTGTACCAACAGGGCTACGCTACCGGCTATCTGCTAGCCGCTGCATTTGCTCGCGCTCTAGTGGATACGACCTCTCACGGGTGGCGACCTCTGTTTTGGTTCGGTGCTGGCCCGCCCGTTCTTTTCATCGTCTGGCGGTTGTTCTTGCCCGAGACGAACCTGTACATCGAACACCAGGAGCTTCGTCGTGCCAGCGGAGGAGCTGGCAAGACTTTTGTTGCTGAGGGCAAGGTTGCGCTCAAGCGGCACTGGCTTATCCTGATCTACCTCGTCCTTCTCATGGCCGGTTTCAACTTCATGTCGCACGGCTCCCAGGATCTGTACCCCACGCTTCTGAAAAACCAGTTTGGATTCGATGCCGACGCCGTCACCGTCACTCAGGTCGTTGCCAATGCGGGTGCTATCTGTGGAGGCACGACGATCGGTTTCTTGTCCCAGATCTTCGGTCGTCGATTCACCATCATTGTTATGTGCATCCTTGGTGGGGCTCTGCTCTACCCCTACGGATTCATCTCCAACGAACGGATCATCGCCGTCGCCTTCTTCGAGCAGTTCGCCGTGCAGGGCGCGTGGGGCGTGATTCCCGTCCACCTTATGGAACTCTCACCTGGCGCCTTCCGTACGTTTGTCGTCGGCACGGCCTACCAGCTTGGTAATCTCGTTTCGTCAGCCAGCTCCACTATCGAAGCCACGATCGGTGAGCGGTTCCCGCTGCCTCCTCTAAAGAACGGCGTCAAGAGATACGAGTATGGCGTTGTCATCGCCATCTTCATGGGCGCTGTGTACGCCTACGTTATCGTCCTTACTCTCCTGGGCCCCGAGCACTTGGGCCGACGCATGGACGTGCAACATGACGCGGACGCCGCGGAAGCGACCGGCCATACTCTTAGTGAGAAAGTCGCGGAGCGTGGTCGAGACGCCTCGGCTAGCGAAGATGGAGATATAGAGAAAGGAGCTACGAGCCACGCACAGTAGACGCGCTTTGTTGTCATGGGATATGAAAGTGAAATGAGTTGAAGCAAGGATATGGTCTATATGCGCTTGGAATGTTTGCTGAGTTTGGAGTTCTCGTTTCTGAAATTGCAAGTGGAGTTTTCGATTCGATGATACCATGACCAGGGAGACCCCACGTTTTTCCTTTCCTTGGGACGCTCAATGTACGGTTGGGATAACTTGCCTACGTTCATACCAATAGCAGGAGCAAATTTCACACTAGTTTTTTGAAAAACTGAGCTCTTCCGGTCATAGTTAGGGAGTATTTTATCCCGTACTGTTGCTCGTTCACTCTCACCCTTGTATTCTTTGATTTGCCATGTGCGCCACTCCATCTGATGAGATGACTGTAAAGTGTAACCTAGGTTGACCGTGAAGTTTGAAGCATGGGAGTACTTAATGTTTTTGTAAGAATCAAAGGTCATTACTATTATAACCATGCTACATATTGAAAACAGAGTATCGTACACAATCTTGTTCAAAACATCCAACTCATCATCTCTCATTCCGACGGCTCAGCATCGAGTTTTTGGGCTCATAGTGCTTACTTTCCTTATTTCTGAAACTCATTTTATTCGTCCTCCCCGTCCTCGCCATCTCTATCGATGGACTGTGCCGGAGATCCGGACTCATTCCCATCAGTTACTCCATTTTCTCCCGCGTCGCCTTCTTGCTTTTCCGTATCTTCACCGGTCTGCGATAGGTTGGCAGACTTGTCGTCATCTCCGTTCGTAGTCGTTTCGTTGTTAGGCTCATTCTTTTCTTCGTCTTCGTCGTCAACTTTATCAATTTTTGTGTCCTTTGATTCCGCATTGCCTTTCGGAGTGCTTATAGTGGGCTTATTAGTCTCTTCATTCTCTTTCTGTTCCTGTTTCTGCTTCTTCGGAGCATCTAGATTATTGGGTGGTGGTTGCTCGATACCCTTCGCTTTTCCTTCCCCCTTGTCTTTCGCCTTCGCATTATCACCATCTCGATAAGGCCCCCCTATTCCGTTTTTACCCCCGTTCGCGGCGTTTACCTCTTCGTCTTCGTCGTCATCATCATCGTACCACCCCGGCATCAACTCATTATCCGCCTCCCCGTCCTCACCATCAAACCCATGAAGTAGCCTCCGCGCCGCCGTGCGCCCGACAACGGGTAGTTTCTTGACTCTACTCCCATCGACATCGCCACTAGTACTCTCCTTAAACTTGCCAGGCACAAGATGCGGATCCAGAAGTCCGACCTGCATGAGGACGCTCGCCTGGTCCCAGTATACATGTTCATGACATAATTTGCCACCGCGCAGGGTCACGATGCTGACGAGCACGATCTCGACACGCTTGTTAGTTGGGGGGACGCCGGGGAGGATCCACGGCGTCTCCTGCGTGTGCTTGAAGGCGAGGTGCAGCTCGTCGACGACGCGGTCGACGCCTATGGTGCGCGAGAGGAGTGTTAACTTGGTGCTGGGAGGGTTGGTAGCTAGAAAATAGTCGGCGTAGAACTGCTGCAGCTCTTCAGCGCCGATGCCGCCTGTGAGTGTGGGCAGGTATGTTACGTGTGGTTGTCTGGTTGTACTGAAGGCTGACATAGTTTGGTTTAGGTTTCGGGCGTAGAATTTACCTGGTGAGGATTAGTGGTTAGCATGAAGTGTATAACAATCTAGAAAACAAAATGGGAGAGAGAAAAGATAAAAGGGAAGAGAAAAAGTAGGGTCTTATGATACGTACCCTCAACATGCTGTTCCACGGCTATCTCGATATCAACATTCATCCGGAACCCTCTTCTCACGGCCGTCAAGCTCCTTGTCCAGGCCAGCTCGGCCGCGACGCGATCATACTCATCCAGATCTTGCTCGGCGAAGCCGGGGGGCACATCATACGTATAGCAGGGATACGCGAACTTTGCTCTGGCACCGACACCGATGCCACGATCTACTTTCCGTCTCGTGACGCGGCGTTTCCCCTGGATACCTACCAATTGGCTATGACTCACAACATCAACCTCGATACCATCTTCCTTCTTCCTGTCCTTACCGCCACTACCGCTATTCTCATCCGCGAGATGCACCAGCACCTCAATCGCCGAGGGGAACTGCGCCCGGGTATCCGGTATGCGGGTAGGGTAGTAAGCCACCAGACAAGAGAGCTTGAACTCGGGGTTGTTTTCCATGACGTGGAAATGCTCCAGACATATGCCCGCCGCATCGCCAAACGCTACAATCCCATACGTCTCGCAGGGGCCCAGTCCACTCGTCTCCCCCAGCATGGACAGACGCCTCTTGAAATGGGCATCGCTCTCGCCGTCGCCTAGCGCGAGATACCTGACTTCGAAACCCTCCTCGCGCCATGCTGCTAGCGTAGCTTGGTCGAATTCGAATTCGTCACCCTCGGCCGTGATGTATAGCTTGTGAGGTGACCGGGGGAAGTCTTTGGATAGAAAACCCTGCTCATTGTGGTTGGGCCCCATGTTGTTGGAGAGGATCACGGCGTTGTGGCTACCGTGCTTGTGGCGGTCTGGCAGCGCGGCGTTGACCAGGTTGGAGAAGTTGATCTCCATTTATGAATTTGGCTGTATGTGTACTTAAGATTATAAATTTCTTCCTGTGCGTCTGTCTCTGTGTGTTTGAGATCTTGTAATTAATTTCACGCTGAGGTTGATATGTCGGAGGGAGAATGTACGTAAGTCAGTAAAAGGGGAGCGATCGGCTTCAACTTTCACCACTTTCACCACTTAGCCAACAGCTAGAGACGAATTATATTTGCTTATGACGGGATCAAATGAAACAATATATACTAGAATACAATGTTACATTTGAGTAAGTAGCTTTAAAGCATTTCGTTGAACAGTAGCTATCTTAGTCTTATACCGTGAGCCGTAACACTAAACGTTGGAAACAGGTTCGGGGCCGGGAATGACGTCAACCCCTCGATAGACCTCAACCCAAGCATGCTGTACTAAGTTCGAACCCTAACATGAGTATATACTACGTCTATTATATGGATCAACTGAACAATTACGTTTCATATGTAGCCTGAACAGAGTATTTCTATTTACGTAAGTAATACAAAGCGTAACAAAAGAGGAGCTGTGGTCGGATGCCCGGGGCAAAGCATCTTGTCCCGAAGGCGGGATTATATAGTAAGGGTTATTCCTCTCCGGCTTATCGTAAAGTAAACAGAAAACACTTTTTTGAGGCGAATCGCCAATTCAAGAGCCGGTCACTTTCCTAACAAGGTAGTCATCAACAGAAGGGTATATTTCGGATATTTCATACCAAGTGGCTGTAAAGAGTAATTCGTCCCTACGACCCCTGAGCAACTAGCATAGCGTATATTTTGAGTCTCGTGAGATAATTCGGGGTGGACCGCTTGCATGGCACAAAGCAAATTTCACGATGCTTGAACTATTGAAGACTGTCGCCATTTGCCTGGTTGTCAGTATTCTTGGCCAGCTTCTCCAATAAACCCTTCAGTTGGTCAACCTCGGACCGCAGTTCCCTAATTTCCAGCACAGCAGCATCCTCTTCAACGTTGGCCTTGCTCTCATTGACTTTCTTGGCCCACCCTTCGCCCTCAAAGTCTACCTGATCTGCCATTTGCTCCCATTCCTCAACCGTGTCGTCGTCTTCCTCTCCCCTTCTTCTATTCTGGCGGACACTCTTGGCAGTTTGGACCTCGAGTATGGCAGCACAGAATAGCAGTGGGAAGTAAATGATGGCCATAACTATATCATTGAGCCGCTCGTATTGCTTTTTGGGCAACCACCACTCGAAGGGGATGACGAGAAGGAAGACCTCAACTAGGTTGAAGGGGGCAATGAAGACATTTTCATCTGGCGCCCGCACAAACTGCATCGTCTTCTGAGCGTAGAGCGCGAGGTATTCGTCATCGGAATTATCGTATATGTCTTCGTATGCGCTATTGTACAATGCAATGAGCACGTTTAGAAGGACAACCTATCCGGGGTAAATTAGTCTCACGGTGCAACGAACACTGAAGCACTTTCTGATGGACACGTACCATAACAACAAAGGTGAAAACGTAGTAGAGGATAATGCCGAATGGTGGGCTGAAACGCTCGAACCCGCTGAAATCAGGACTTTGCATGATCGCGTTAGCCATGGCTTGCAGAATGAATACGGTGTCTTCTCCGGCCATGTCATCCGCATAATCCATGCCGATGAACGCCTGGAGGAAACCGACGATGACGACAATCAGCAGAGCAAAGAATATGATGCTCTCTTTCATCATGACTTTCAATACCACCAACATGGCGCCGAAAAAGCGGAACGAGTCTAAGTATAGAAGTAGACGGGCCCAAAACATGGGTGCGGTGAATGCGAGGAAGTTATAACTCAACGAGTTGAACCTCTCCCTCCCCTCTTGGTCATCCGATGGTCGAGTAAGGGAAACGAACCGCATGGCTAGCGACACCATGAGAAGCGAGTACAAGATACTATTAAAGGCATTCCAAAAGCCGAGGATGTGGTAGCCGGCCTTGTAGAACTTGGTGAGCTCATCAAAGATGAAGCCGAACGTGAAGATGTACAAGAGCACCTCGACAAAATCGAGATCGCCTCTAGGATTAATGGTATTGATAGCACCGGTGTAGAGTGCCAGATATACGATGGATATTAAGAGTTGAAAGGCATTCTGGTACATCGGAGCGCGCATACGATCAGGGTCCAAGTGAGGCCAAAAGGACTCGTTGTCGCGATCCTTGTAGTCAATAAAGCTCGCGGGATCATCCTCATCCTGCACAAGCCAGCCTCGCCACAGATAACCGAGACATTTTTGGTAGCCCGAAGAGCCAATGATCCGCAAGGCATGAAGATCAACGGCCTTTTCAATGACATTGACAGGCGGGGTGGATTCTCCACCCACGATAATGGAGTAGCGTTTAAGCAGGACCGAATGCAGGAGATATTGCAAGTCGTCTTCGCCCTCGATGCTAAATTCTCAAATTAGAAAAAGCGTTTCCGGTTGGGACGACGAAGACAAATAGGGGAGAGAAAGAAGGGGGTATTACATATGTTTTGCAATTACTTCGCAAGCCGTGGCACGCAGCTGGTGCAGACCGGCGTCCCAGAGCTCACACTTAGCTTGATGTTGAAACCAGTGCTTCGCGACCAGTAGGCAGTACACGATGCAGGACCTATGCTCCTGACCACCAGCCTCCTTCGCAGCTTGGATGACCTTATGTGTGATGACTTTGCTATGAGGTTGGGTGATGTGCGACTCTTCCAACTCGCAAGGAACACATTCTTGGACGAGATAGCGTAGGCGCAGAGCAATCTTTGTGACATCGGCAGCGGGAATGGCAGAACGAATCGACCCGTCTCGGTGCAGAGGGAGTACTGAAAGTTGAAACCAGTTTTAGTTAGCAAAAACAAGTAGTACGATTGTTACGATTCCGACAAGGGTTGTAGCAGAGGGCTGTACGACTTACGTCTTCGTCGAGACTCATACATGGACCATTCGTGATGATTGTGGGACGGGTGATTGTCCCAGCCGAGGAGTTGTCGCCAAGTAAACCTCGCCATCCTCGAAGGACAACTTCTACGTTTGGTAGGAATAATCCCCCAAATACGCGAAATTCGAAGTCGGTAGAGTAGGTGTCAAAACACGGGGCGCGGACATGCAAACACACAAAGGAAGAACTGATCACAAGAGCAAGAGCAAGGTCGTAGAAACTGAAGGATTGATGGATATGATGCCCTAGATTAAGCAATAATGTAGTTACTAGCTGAAAGGCTAACTTGCTTCTACTCCATGTCCTTGTTTGGTAGTTGGATTCTAAGAGGTTAGTCGCGAATGGTAGAAAGCTTGCTCGTGTTAGCAATGACGTTGTATATCGGAAGCCCGTGAGAGCTGAAAGGTCAATTGGAGGCCCCGCCATTGCAGCACCCCCGGAAAGTGGGATGAATTGAAACAAAGCCCCTGTAACCGACGCCGGGTGCTGCCAAGCCAATAGATTTACCACCACCCAACCTTTGCGGACTCGCGCCCTTCGTCTCGTGTACTTAAAATGGGTGAATAATTACAAATGTACTGATGTACTTTAACTTGATAACCATTCTTCGGCGCGAGGCTGTTTATTACTTTGCTCGGTGCCTGGTGTAGACGACAGAGCCAGAAAGCCACGATGGTGTTTAGCGTCATCGTCAACACCGAAGCACCCAAGCACCCAAGCACCCAAGCGCCGAAAACAGTAACGCGAGGGTCTCTAATTCGGCTTGCCCCAGTTCACTTTAATCTCTATAAATAATAAAAGGGAAGTGTTTATGTCGGACCCCAGCATCCCTCGGGGGGAGGAGGGGGAGAAGTGGAAAGCGGTGTATAATAAATAGATAAATTCGGACACGAATATATACATGTGGTAGAATATTGTTAGGTCTGGACGACTCGCATTTGGGGGGTGGGTATCATCGTGATGACTCCGATAGCCATTGTTGCTTTGGGCATTCCAAAATTCGAGAAAAATCCGCATCCGAGACCTGCCGAACGCCTTTGCCATGCAATGCTAAGATAGCTGTCACGAGAGATAGATAGTATGATGGGTTAAAAGTCCATGGCACTATAATAGAGAAATTAGCAATCGTCATCAGGGTCAAAGGTAAGTTCAGCAAAGGAATAGAAACATACCTCTCGCCAACGCCATCGTCATCCCCAAAGTCGTCATCATCGCCGTTGTCGAAGTACGCCTCAGCATTGTAATCGCCGCCTTCGTCTTCTTCGGCACTTTCATAATCATCATCCTCTAACTCCATCTCCTCCTCGTCCTCCTCATCATCGCCAACGTCTCCATCTTCGTTATCTGCGTCGTGGCCGGCGCCTTCGATACGAGCCTTGCGCTCTTCTTCCGTTTCGTTCTCTCGTCGCTTACTAGACCGGCCACCGAAGATCTCTTCGTCCTCGTTTTGTCCGTATGCATTATCCTCGTCATCGTCGTCGAATCTACGTTTGGTGCCTCTCGTTGACTTGCCTTTGGCCTGTAGACCGCCCTTGGCACCATTGGTGTCTTTCCCATCCAATGTTGCCCACAGTTCTTCGGGATATAAATCTTTGACCCACGGCCGAGTATCCTTGAGTTTCGGAAGTGTCCTTGTCTCGTCGACGAACTTGTGACTATAAACAGGCACAGCCTGGAATGGATCGATGGTGGCACGGTTTTTAACGCCGTAGCGCGCATTCATCTGCGACTGCCCATGACGGGGGAGGACAGGATCCTTTGCAGACAGGAACTGGTTGTTTATATGACGGTGCGTATATAATGGGGTGTTATGGTAGGCGCGACGAAAAGTGACGAAGCAAGCGACAGCGCGCTCCTCGAGAGGTGTTAAATGGGGAGCAACGGGAGGTTTATAGGATTTCTGCAAGAGACTTGTTAAAACAAATCGGTAACGAGGTGGAAAAGGGCGCGCTCTGCGTGCGCTCTGCAGACGTTTGGTCGGCGCAATAGAGTCGCATGACTGGGTTACTTACTGGATAGGTCTCCTGGGGTTGGTCGTTGACAATCAGACTTGGGTCGTCGCCACCTGGCATTCCAGGAGGAGCTGGCTTTCCTCGACTACCACCGCGGCCACCACGGCCCCCTCCTCTACCGCCACGGCCAGACATCTCAACGCATTACCGTGTCCCTTGGGCGGCTTGAGTGTCGTGGCACGTATAGCTACTTCCAGAAAGAGTAATTATTCTGTAAGGCTCGACAACAGCGACTATGGGGTGTGACCTCTCGTAAATCTGAAGTAAGTTAAGATTTGAATGGAGATGGATTGTGAGGCTGTCGCACGACTCTTATTACAGGTGACAGGCCAACACTGACTCTAACATTTCACTGCTTCACAAAATTTTGGCGGGGACATTCAAGATTGGCGTGACCACGTCCCTTGGTGGGCGTCTGCTTTCTAAGAGGTACCAAGTACAGATCTGTACCTTCAGTAAACTCGAATACCTACAGACGCTAGGTAAATTCCAAACGTACTGTAGCACGATGCCAACCGCAGTTTTTGGCAAGTTTTTCCAATATAGGTTTAACTCAGCATCTACATACCTATCCACAATGCTAGGTACCTACATAGGTACCTAGGTACATAGCACGGTAGATACCCACTGTAGGTAGAACCACCGGCCAGGGGTCATCCAGTCGCAACCTAAAAGGACCCCTCAGACCTAACACCTGCCTACATAGTAGGCTAGACAACCCAGCTATATCTTGATTCTTAGCCTCCTAAGCCTGAGCTTCATCTCAAACGTTAACAAAAAGAAGTCTGTAGCCTTCTCTCGTCACCTCTTCACCTCTTCACAACCTAACCAGATCTCAAGTGTTTCGATGGGCCACCGTATAGCTATCAAAATGGACACGGACACTATTCCCGTATCGGGCGTAGATGAACTTGAGAAACATCTTGACCAACTGATGGATGATCCAAACCGCCCTCCCGATAACAAACTATTCGATGATGTTGAGCTTCAACTTACAGGCACGCAAATTCCCCGGCATAAATATCTATCCCGTGTTCCTGCTGATCCTAACTTCTCTAGAAACCAACACTCCGCCCCTCATTCCTCGTCTTCTCCCCAAAATCACAGACATATTGAAACGATATCAGCAGGACCCCGCCGTCCTCTGTAGCTTGGCCATAAAACTTCTTGGCCCCCTAAGTTTCACGCAAGTTATGTCTTTGGCTTCTGAGGAGGCAATAATCATGGCTCTTCGATCCCCAGCCCCGTCAGCCAATCTTCTTGCCATGACCATCCTGCACAAAGCGGCCAAGTCCCCAGGCGACGCTGCGATACTCGCCGCTATGAAGGATATCATTACGAGTTTCTTGGCTAAGTGGCTCTGTGCACCTCAAGTCGAAGTCGGAGAAAAGGGTGCTAAAGTGCTCGGCGACCTACTCGACGTCGACTCGGATACCCGACCGACCGAAGGACTGGCCCTGAGCGGGGTCGAGATAGCTGTCCGGAGAGTTCCTGGGCAGGGATTTATGTGGAGGAGAATCTTTCATGACCGCGACGTCTACAAGCTTATTCTCTCCCTGTGCAGCAACGGCTCGCACTATAGCTCTGCAGACGGGCTGACCTCTCTGCAACTATCCCTAGCCCAAGGCCGACTACTTCGCGTCCTGCCTCGTCTCGCAGCTCTTAATTTAGCAGCTTTAACTAAGACTAACTTTCCGGAGCTTCATCAACAACTTGAAAATCCCGGTGTAGATGCCGGGCTATTGCAATTTGCGGCTCTCCATATGATCGACAAGGAAGATGTGCTTATGCATATGAATCTAATTGACTTTTTCGAAGCCCTCCTAAGCATTCAACGGATCGCCCCTTTCTCCCAGTACAAGATGGATACTCTCCGAGCGATTTTCCGAGAAGCAACCCGGCGAGACGACACATTGAAGAAGGCCATTCTAAGCCTTCCTGAACGAACAGCACCCGACGAAGCGGACGAGCTGAGACAATTTATACACAATATCTCTGCAGATTGATATAACGGATCGCTGGCTACGATTATCTCGTCTCCAAAGGCCTTTTATTCTACCAGTAATGTATAAAGTTGCAGCTATTCCATTTCAACCGGGAATCCTCCGCTACGACAACCTATGCCATCATATTCCACCCGTGGGTCCTGCGTTTTCAAGAACGGCAGCCGCCCCGTAAAGGCTTTCGCATTAGCCTTGATCGTCGCATCAGTCCATTCGCCAACTGGAGGCGGGCGCCTGAATGCTTCCATTCCTCGAAGCCCTCTAATACAGAACTCTCTTTCATCGCCATCCCCAGACTCGTAAGAAAACGCTAAAGCAGCTGTGTAATCTACGGCCAGAGGTGCTTGATTCTGCATCCAAGGGTATGACATCCAGATACGCCTGCTGTACCATGTGGCTTTCTTTTCCACACTAGGGTCGTCACGGCCTAAGAATCGATTCGCTTCTTGGAGGACCCGGCAAGTTATTATACTGACCATGGCGTGGACAGTGAATAGTTTTGCCGTCGAAAAATTACTGAATTCGAATCGTCTTCGGAATAATGCTGGATGATCCAGGTTCTCGACCTCAAAGATGTCTCCCGACTCTCCCAGAGCGCTCATGACTTTCACGTCCTGAAAATGTAAGAATCTTGCTAAAAGCATTGCTCTCATGTGTAACTTCTCCGCTACGCCTATGTTTGATGGGTCTCCATGAAGTAGGCGAACCAACCGTACTAAGCCTGGCCAGGCGGTTGCTTGAGCCCATAGGTGATACAGCTGCTTCAAGACAAAATCAATAGAACTGGCATCTATCGATTCAGTGAGGGCCATCATCCAGTCATTTCTATGAAAGACGCTGTCTCGGGTTTGTCGGATGTCTTCTTGCAGCTGGAAGTCTCGTTAGTGGAAGGGTTACGCGGATGCGCCGCGCGACAGCTTGGGCACGTACCATGTGGTAAAGGCCCTCGAACATCACATGTAATGCCATCTCCGACATGAGTTGTGCGGGGCCAGCCTTAGCGATAAGAGCAATCAAACCGGTTCCGTGTCTCTCTTCGTTTGAACCTCTTCTGAAGTCGTACAAAACCTGAGCACGGTAGAGCCAGCAAGTCAGATCTTCGAAATGGATATGCTATTGCCACATGTTTGCCACTCACCTCCGTCTTCTGTAGTAGGTATTGTGCTGCGAATGTATTGTTGAGCACCTCGGGGTTTCCGTCATGCAGTATGTTGTTGAGACTGCGAATAGCCCTGATATACAGATTAAGATCCAACCATAAATGCGAAGGTAACCCCCGTCGGCAATTCGTCCAAGCGCCGAGCAAGAGCTCAACCGCATAATCCAGCGCCTTATTCCCACGACCCAGTTGCTGTGGTAGTAGCGGTAAAAATGCTCCTAAGATACGAAGATCGTTGCCCGTCCCCGGCATAGCATCCAGACATCCGACCAGTCGAGCGGTCATATGATCTTCCGAGCTCCAGGAAATATCCATCACCCTAGATTTATAGGGCTGAGGATGCGACGTAAATTGCAAGGACGAGTGGCCTATCGGGGCCTGATTTGAGTCAGCGATGACGCTCCCCCCTGCTACTCGCTTGGAAGCTGTGCTCGCCCGCGCAAGACGGGTCCTTTCGATGCGGTTTGTTGCATTACTGGTCGATTCGTTGTGGTTGCCGTTCACTATCAAACTCAGTTTCCTTTTTAAAAAGCCGACCCTCTTCAAATACGACAGTCTTGCGTGGGTTCGATACCTTCTAGAGAACGATCAGAACCACGTTCGAGCTCTTACTTACCAATGAATTTGAAGTCTTTTTTGGCGCCTGAACAAATTTTCCCGGCCCGGGCACATGTCCCACATGTGGGCCATTTCTCATCGCACTATTTCAATCAGATTCCATTAGTTCTAAAGAGTCGGCCGGTGGTTCCCCCTTCTCGGTATTCTTGCCTTGGTTTTCCGTTCTGCGCAGAATCGGCATCTTTTGCTTTTTGGCACGCCAACCATGGTAAAACGTCGGGCGGAACGTCTCAAAGCCAATATAAAGATATCGCTATGCGAAAGTAGATAGAGATAGTAGACAATAAACTACCACTACTTCGGGCAAACTGGAACAGAAGATCGGTTATTATGGTTCGGGATGTGTCTGGTAAACTTCTCGGCCGCCCCTTTTTCACTCTACTCACCTTTACCCTTCACAGCATACAATGAACGACAGCTTTGATCCAGGTCCTTATCCAGCCGGCGATGAGTAGCGGACTTGCAGGCTTTAGTGGCGCGTATCATTCATCGTGATAGCCTGTGGTGATAGTCTGCTTCGTCGTCGAGACAAATTCGCCACAAGTTGTCGACACGATAAAAAGATAGGGGATATGGGCAAATCTTGTGGAAAGCTCTTAAGAGGATTCTTTTTACTTATGTCAGCCTCAGTGAACCAGGATAAGGCACTGCCTTTCACCTATATTGCAGTCCTTCTAGGCTTCTACTGCGGGACAGCTGACTAAGATCCCAGGCGTTTCGGCAATCAAGCGAATCGCGAGGGACCGAGACCAGCCCTCACTCACCCTGGTTCTTTTCCCTTGCTCTATCACCTCGCGCGCTGTTGACTGCAAAAGCTTGAAGCGGGAACATATCCTTGGGAACAGTATAGTGAGGGGTTAGAGGCCTTGTCGTGCTGACATACATGCAATATCATCTTCCCAACCACAGCAGTGATTGGCTCGAGATCGCTGACTTGCAGAGTCCTGCGAAGCTGAGCATGGAACAGCCAAGACTCAAGGGTGATAACACGCGAACACTACTTGATCGGCCCTCTCTTTTAGCCCGATCTTGTATCCAAGTAGGCCAGCCTTTTCTAATTCTGGCTCAGCTCTGGCGCCTCGACCAGGTATTATAGATGGTCTAGGACAGACGTAGGGCTACGTGTAGGTAAGGCGAACTTAACGGCATTATGCGAGGACCTTTCTATAAGGAATGCTGGCTTTGATAGGCCGCAATATATTGTACCTATCTATGTAGGTAAACTACCAAGTACCTACAGGTAGTGTAATCACGGTTATGCAAAGTCCCTATAGCATATATGATATGCTAAACGCCGTATGCCAACTTGGTACGCAAATAAATGGAAAAACACAGTCAGACGAGCTCATCATGACCTAATTCCGAACCCTTTCGGTCGCTGGAAAACCGATGCTAGCGCGGAATGATGTACTTACTGACCTTCGCAGTAGGTTGTGTAACCACGCCACGATCCACCTTTATTCGGACTTGCTGACTACATAAAAGTGGGGTGTGGCGCGGTTAGGCAGATGCAAATCCACCCGGTATGAACAGGGCGGTATCTTCTACAGATGCTGATTCTAGGCATCTTTTACTTATTGTGATAAGTGATAGGAGGTAATTTCTGATTTTAATCCGAGGCGAGCGAGTTGATTGCGCGCAGAGATAGGATCGCGTCTTGAACTTCGTACAGTACGATCCCCTTCCTGTGGTGACGCAAGGCGGTTTTTGCGGGCTTGCAAGAGAGACTTTTTGTCTTATCTTGCTTGGGTGCTTTACGTAACCTGCATCGCGCTTAAACTACATCTGTACGACTAAGAGAGTTTTGTTAATCTCACCGCTCCCTGCGACTAAGCTCGATGCTACTGCTTCAACTGTATAAAATACTATGTACATAAGTCCACTGCATACTCTTTAAGAGGTTGAGTGGAGCCCAAAGCCTTCTCGAGTCCTGCCTGAAAATGGTAACTATGCAGGTACGTAGATATAAACTATCCACTTGCTGCTATACTACTTCCTATTAATGCGATACAAGCTGAGAGAGGACAAAGGTTCTGCAGGAACAAGCCATACGTAACATGTAAAAAGCTTCGCTGTTTCTTTGCCTGTATCTCTCTCATGCAGCATACCATCCGGTCGGGCCGTGTTGCGTGAGATATGCATGGCGTCTGGATTTCTCAAATACCTGGGTATGACTATCAGCCACTGGCTTCAGCCAGAGTATCATCAGTCTGAATAGCCTCTCATGCCTTCAATATATCGAACACGATTCATCCACTCTCCACCGCCAGATTGACGTCGCCCCGTCTTTACTTCGGATGAAATACGCCTTGGGCTGTCGCGTTAGGTAGTTGAAGGAGCTGTAACACTACTGTTGCAATTGTTCGCCCCTGACTTTAGATATGTTACCATATGTAGGAGCGTGTACCAGAGATTGCGGCTTTTGCAGTTAACTTCCTGTCGTGCACAGGTAATCATTTGGGGTCGAGCTAATTCCAACGCCTCCCCCTTACCTAGTAGGTAATCAAGTCTTCTCAAATTTATTAGTACTGCCGCACTCTAAGCAGACCAATTAAGATGGGAGGTTTGCTCTGCACTGCTTAACTTTTTCCTTGTTACGGAGAGGCCTACCAAGCGTACTAGATGACTCTTGCATATATGCTATGAGGAACAGAGTGAGCATGTCAGGTCTGACTGACATGCTCCCCATATACGCATGAATCGGGACCGTGCATGATGATCGGCAGACCGCCTCACTAGTGCTCACGATGGGCTATACATACTATGACATTACTTTCTATCTTAATAACCTGCAATCAGGACTTATATGCTTCCGCTTCTTAGTTTGCCAGGTATGACTGGCTATTTTTGGGTTATGGGCGTGTGTCTAGCATCTCTCTTTAAATTTTCAGCCAAGTCCAAACACCAACTTCTTGCTCCGCACTCATCAACCATTCAATGTCAAGAGCCCAGTATCCCGAGATAGTCAACTGCCTTTCATGCTCTGCCTTGCCTGCTCATGCTTGTCATCGCGATGGAGTTATACAATGAAGAAGAATCAAGGATTCTCTCTATTATTATATGTAGTCATACAATTCTTGCTGTAACTGTGCAATTAATACAGTCAAGTCAAACCAAATCCACCATTCCATTCACTTTCCCTTCTTGATCTCAAGAGTTAGGCGCAATCTCAAGCCTCTCTTCTTTTTTGGGCTCGCCCGCATCCTCCTAACAGATCTCCCTCGATCGCTAGTTCTAGGAATGGCCTCAGTCTCTCTCCGTAATTATCTCTTTCTTCGTAGTGAGAACGGGGCTAATAATTATAGGCCCAAACAAAATCACAATCGTTACCTTTTTTTATTTTTAAGTCGTACATACTTCGCCCTTTCGTGCAGCTGCTGGCAAGTTACACTGCAATGGATCTGTTACTGCATTGTAACGTCCGATCCTTCCTCCCCGGCTGCGAGAGTCTCAGGAGCTGCAGGCTTATTTTGCGGGCGGCGGAGGCTTGACGGGTTTTTTCTTTTTCGGTACTGTATGAAAAGATGAAAAGTTAGCAATCAGCAATCAGCAATCATCGGGGTAAAGAAAATACAGGGGGCAAACAAGACAAAAGATGGGTAGGCAGAAGACTATGAAAGGTGGAGAAGGGGGAAGCTTACTGAAACAGCTGACGGGCTTGGGATTCTTCTTCTTCTCCTCGTTCCGCCTCGCCACTTTCTCGAGGTAGGCCTTGTTCCTGGCCTCGATGAGACGGGCTCGCTCCTTTTCCTGGTCCTGGAAGAACTCCCTCTTAGCTCTGACCGCCGCGGCGTTCATCTTCTCCTCGAGGAGCCGGACGGCGCCCTCGTCCAGGGACGGGCAGCCGCGCTCAGACCAGCGCTTCTTGGAGAGACCGCTCTCTTCGAGCTCGGGGACGTCGACGGCCGCGCGGATACGTGGCGGCGAGACCTTCTTCTCTTCCACCGCGTGGTTTCCGACCGTCCGGAGGATGTTGCACTGGGGGCGCGTGGGCCCGTCGTTCTTGATGATGAACCGCTTGTCAGGTAGCGCTGGCACGGTCTTGTCTCCGCCCATAGGGTGGCCTTGGGCTTGGGCTACAGGAACGTCCACCTGTGTGCTTTCTGCCTCAACTTCCATCGGGTTGTCCGCGGCTTGAGCCACCGAATTGTCATTAGGGTGGTTCGTGTTACTCTGCTCGGCTGTTTCAACAGCTGCGGGAGTGGGGGCGGGGGCGGGGGTAGGGGAGGAGGTGTTGGGCGGGATGAGAGAGACAGGCGGCGCAACTGCTGGGGCCGCGGGAGCAGAGTGCTCGGCATCTTCTGCTCGGAGATCGGCGCCTGCCATCCCACCGGCAAGGCCACGCTCGAAGTCCTTGGGAACCGTGGGATAGTCCTCAAAGGTGGGGAGTTCACCGGCCTCGTATGAGGGTGCTATGTCGGTGGCATACTCAACAGTCCTGTCAACCTGTTGAGCAGCCTTAGGTACGACCCCGGATAAGGAGTCACGGCGAGCGTGATCTTTTCGCGCGTCGGGGCATAGGCCGTTGAGGCGGTTCATCTCCATTTGGTCATCGTTAGAGAATCTGCTGCGGATTGTCATACCGGACGCAAAAGCCGAGACGAGGCTAGAGACTAGACCGGGGGTAGGCTCGGGCTCTTCCTCTAGAATTTTACACGCTCCGGTAGCGAGGGTAATATCCTTCATCAGTTCATCTTCAGGGGCGCGGTCGCTGAAGGGTGATGATTCGAAAGCTGGCTCCGACTCTCGTATTTCATAGTCACTGATAGCGAGAGTGATATCCTCTAAGTCAGCTCCAAAGTTCATATCCACATCCTCGCCCGTAGACGGTCCGAGGACGGGCGACGAGTTGGGCGACACCTCCGGAGAGGACGGACACGAAAAGAGCGCCGAGTTGGGGATTGGTTCCGAATCACGGACGTAATCGCAATCGGACATAGGGACCCAAGCAGGGTCATTTATCGGTAGAGAAAGAACGGCACGGTCGTTGAAGGGTGATCGTTCGATACCTGACCACGGCTCCAGCCACGACACTAGCTTTGACTTTCGTGCTGGCTCTGGTTCTACTTCATCTTCCATAGATTCGGGAAGGGATAGGGCAGCATGTTCGAGAAGACCGGGGGAAATAAGCAGGCGATACTTGGCACAGGGCTCGCTTGGGGCAGAGGATTCGCTTGAGGCAGAGGACTCGCTTGAGGCCTTGCGATATCGCACTTTCTGGATACGGTAGGTCTGTCCTCGATTGCTTTCTGATTTCGGGCTTCCCTTACGACGGGGTCGATATTCCTTAGTCTTGGGAGTAGTTATGGAAGAATCTTCGGAAAGATCGGGCGAAACGAGCTGGCGATTTCTAGGCTCTAGCTTAGGCCCCTCCCCGACAGCAACAAGAGGAGACGATGAAGAAGAAACCACGGAGTAAGCTGGCGATGCAGGGGCCACAGGAGTACGGACCCGGCCGCGGGACTCGATACTGGGCTTGACACTGGACTTGCTCCTGGTCTTACGGCATCGCGCTTTTTCGACACGACAGAGCTGTTTCTGAATAACTTCCGGCTCTGGGTATTCCTCACGAGAGGGTTGATTTTCGTCAGGCTCGGGAGTAGTTACAGGAGAATCTTCTGAAAGATCGGGGGTAATGAGCGCTTGAGGCTCGGCCTCTGGCTTAGACTCCTCCTCGCCGCCGGGAACCGCAGGCGACTCGGGAGAAGAAACCAATAGGGAGTAAGCCGGTGACAAAGGGGCCACAGGAGCATGAATCTGGATAGGGAACTTGGCACGGGCCTCGTTCAAGGCCTTGCGATATCGTGCCTTTCGGACACGACAGGGTTGCCCTCGAAGAACTTCCGGTTCCGGGTCTCTTTCACGATAGGGCCGATATCCCTTGCCTGGTACAAGTGTCATTCGGGGGGTCTCCCAGTACTGCTCCTTATCATTGTCAATCGGAGGCTGGGTCGACTCTTGTGTCTCAGTCGATCGGGAAACATAGATGGGAGCATCTGAAGTGACGATTGGCTCCTGCATCTCGGTGGATTGTGAAACGTAAACTGGGGTATCTGACTTGACGAACGGCCCTTCTGTCTGGGTAGCGTTGTCGATTACAATAGTCTTTGGCTCTATTGGCATTATATCTGCCGTAGTAGCCATAGTTGATAGGGATAGGATAGGGGTAGTCGAAGGTAGAGTTGGAGCGGCGAGTGACATATCTTGCTGCATGATATCAATCATCTCAGTGATATCCGGCTCTGACGGAAAAATGTTTGCCGTAGGCATAATGACTGAGTGGGATAGAATAGGGGGAGATGGGGGAGATAGGGGAAGAGTTGGTGGTACGTCCATCTCCGTACCACAATCGACCATAACCGTTCCTGGCTCTGATGGAGTTATATCTGCGGCGGTGACTATGGCAGAGAAGGATAGAGCAGGTGGCGGCGGAGGGGGGTTAGAGTAATATGTACTAAAACCAGCTGGCACTACATAATTACGTGTCAGTAATCGGCATCTCTATTTAATGTCTGCGAAAATGGTCCTGGGAGGGCATATTCTCTTCCCGATATTATAGGCCAAAACGCTTTTCATCTAGCGGGCCATTTGGCCGGAGGTTTATCTGAAGCTGGGAGTAATAGGGCAACTTACTGTCGTAGAAAACGACGCGAATACACGGCCGGACGAATTGGCGAAGGCGGCCAAGGTGCTGGCAAAGGATCACAGACACAACAAAGGCAATATAGAGCCAGAACTTGTGGGGGTTGGCGTGCATGTGATGGTACGAGAGCCAAGCTGCGAAGAGCAAGGCTTTCACATTGTCATCAAGAAGTTGATAGAGGACCGAGAGGCCAGCGACGTAACGATCGAACTGGTAGTCCTTTGGGAGGAGATACATGTGCATCTCCTCCAAATACTTGGCGACACCTGCGATCATGATAAAGGCGAACAGGTCGACGGAGGGACGGAGCGGACCATTCTCGCTGCCGAGAACAAGGCAAACGAGGCCACCGAGGACGAAGATAAAGCTGTTACTAGTGTACAGCATTTGGATCATCAACCTGCTGAAGTTAGTTATATATGCTTCAAGAAATTGCAATTAGACAGTAATTGAAGGACAGCTCTGCCAGCTTTACTACACGAGTGCGTCTTGTGAAGCGTCATACTGTATAGAGGAGAGAGAGGGATGCGTTTTGAGGCGTGGCCGGTGACCATGCCTAGTTCCGTAAAGGAGCAGGTTCTATACAGGTAGAAAAAGGTACAGGCGGAAGATAAGTATATTTGTTGGGGTTAAGCCTTGACTGCATGCAACCCGCATCTTGGATCGCTGAACCGCGGACCGGTGTAGCATGGTTCAAGGACAAGAAGATGGAGGCAACTCAAGACGAATCGAAGGGAATTGATCGAGAGTGGAAGACACGCAAGGACGTAGAGTGACTTACCAGGCAATAAAAGCCTTGATGGCAAGGTTGGCGGGAGCCTGACGGAAGTAATCCATTGCGGTTGCTTGAGATTTGATGTTCTTTACTTGCGTAAAAGACAGGAGTAAGTGCGTAAACGATAGCAGTAAATGCGTAGAGAGCAGATACGAAGGCGTAAATAGAAACGATCACGAAATGAGTTGCGAATGCAATACAAAGTGAAGGTGAAGAAGGAAAAGAGAGAGAGAGAGAGAGGTGGAGGAATTCAGAATGGATCGAGATATATTGCCCAGACTCTCAGTGGTTGTGTTTGTGGAGGGGTTAAGAGTGCAGTTGTAGTAAGTACCTCACTGAACAATGGTATCAATGGGCTGCTATTGCAAACACTTGTGTATGAATATATATTTGTACCTAAGCTCTCTTGTAACTACCTATACCAAGCCCAGCAGGCCAATTCATTAGACACATGTACTTACATCTGTACGCATGTGTCCTTGCAGCAACAATATTGACCCCTGCGGAACCGTGGCACTGGAGTTCAGAGGGACCAAGGCACAATAGACGAGTTGAGGTACCAACAGAGAGATATACAGAATATATGTAGCCACCGTCAACATGATCCCTAGGGGCGTCGAAGCCGAACTTACTGCTTCAATATAGGGCTATTTACTACCATGCCTACCTACAGGGTGATGTTCTTTCTGGATCCGTTGTCTCTAGGCTATTTGTAACCTACTTAAGCAGACTCATCTTTAGGCGTCATATTTATGTAGAGTACTGTCTTGAAATATGGCAATTGTACTATTATAGCCATCTGGAATATCCGCGTTCTGCGTCGAACGACAGCCTAGAGTATTAACATGAAGTTAGATAACGGCCTTTCACGGTATCTTTACGAAATGTCATAAAAGGACCAAAAAAACCTGGAAGATGAAGAAAATATTACTGAGTACCAAGTCTGAACTTCATCTAAAACTTATGACTTGCTAGGTTTAGGTGGTATAACGGTACAACAGAGGCATATATAACTGGGTACGTACCTACCACTGTGAGGAACAATAGCTGCTAGGATTGCGCTTGAGGCTCTAGTGCTCCTTGATTTTATGATTCAACTCATCTAGGCAATTGTGTACATGCGATTCTGCAGCTCCTTACTAGCTAATACCGAAGAAAAACCTTCTTAGGACCCTGAAGCCCAAAGCATCAATGGTAACCAGCATTTTCAATGCACTGAGTCCAAATTCCCGCGGGCAAGCACATGAACTCTGTGGCAGGGTACATTATATCATGTACCTACCAATTGAACACCATTAGGGAACCTGTTCCGGATGTACCAGCTAGAACTAAATACAGTTCCAAAAAATTACAGTCCAAGAATCAACCGTTGAAGTATCCGAGCAAGGAACCAATTCCTCAGGCAGCCAACAATACACAAACTCATGGTATTTATACCCACATAGATATTAGCACATGCAAGCACTTGTTATCAAACCACATAGAGTGATAGGAAACACAATTATGATCAGTAAATATCGGATTTAGCTATCCTCCTATTTGTTCTATGAAAGGGGCCAAAGAGGCTCTGGAGAGGTAGAGTAAGCACGGGATGGGCCGCAGCGAAGTAATGCAAGTACAAACAATCAACGTACGCGAAGGCTTTCGCATCTTGGTAGCGCGTAAAACGTTGATAAATTGTCACAAGAACCACAAGCCGTTTATTCTGAAAGGTCCATTCAAACAACAGGTATTAAATATCAACTTTTGCTGAGAATGCAACCATAAGGGTATATAATAGATCTGCCACGTAAATAAATATAAAAATTAAATTTCTTCTGCTACAAGACTGGTTTGCGGTTGTAGTTGGAGTGGTTTGATTTGGTGGTCTTTAAGTTGTAACCATGCAGTCCTTTGGATCACGTGACTTGAGCAACGGCAAGCCTGCCTAGTTGCTAACCCAAAAATTAAAACTCATCCTTTTTAGTTCCTTAGCTATAAAGGGCCTAAAAGTGATAATTAATATGATACGTTTTCTTTTTTCTTTTTTTTTTTTTCCCTTTTTT
>Ga0247782_1000447_pt1 | contig 27062 bp, 2 predicted proteins | sample UWRJL019104C5_FD_179928 | JGI IMG/M metagenome (GOLD analysis project Ga0247782, IMG submission 179928) | Plant litter microbial communities from Arlington Agricultural Research Station in Wisconsin, United States - UWRJ-L019-104C-5 | ecosystem: Environmental > Terrestrial > Plant litter >...
TAATATATAAGTAGTTATATAAAAAGCATATATTAATTTTTAATTTTTAATAGCTATAAAAGCTATTATTTATATAATTTTAAAAAATATTATAAAAATAATAATATTATTATACTTTATATGCTAGCATATTTATTATATAAACTTTAGCTTTTTAATATTAGCTATTTTAGCTTTTTAAAATAGTTATATAAAAAAAAAATTAAATATTTAATATAAGCATATATTATATATATATTAAAAAAAAATTTTTACTTATATTTTTTAATATGTTTAATATATTAATAATAAAAGCTAATATATAAAATAGTTTTTAAAAAGTAAAATTAGTACTATATAATTTAAAATATATTATTGCTTAGCTAAATTTTTAGTTAACTATTTTTATAATTCAAACTTTATTTAATAGCTTATTTTTACTTTAGCAATTTATTATTTTAAATAATATATAAAATATAATATTTTAGTTTATATTTATTAAATATTTTATTATATAATATTAAAGTAGCTTGCTAATATATATTATTAAAAGTATATAATAAATTATATATAATATTATAGCTATTATATATTATTTAGATTTATTTAAAAAAAGTTATACCTTTTTATATAATAAATAATTAATTTAGTTAATATTGCTATATAAAAAAAACAATTTTATAAAATGAAAAATTACTTTATATATAAAATATAAAAAAGTTATAAGCTGCTAAAACAGTTACTATATAAAAAATAGCAAAAAAGCATATAAGTAAAAGTTATATAATAAAGCAAAAAACTTATATATAATGCTATAAAATATATAGCAAGCCTAGCTATAATATATAAACATATTAAAATAAAATAAAAATATTTAACAAATTTAATTTTAAATAGTTTAAATTAATTTTTTATTATATAGTTAAGTTATAAAAAATTGTTTGTATAAAAGTAAAAAAAAGTAGCAAATATAGCTAGGTAGCAAATATAGACATAAAATACGTAATATAAAAATATTATTAGCTTTTTTAAAAAAGCTATTACTTTATTATTTAAATAAAAGTTTAATAAAACTTATTTAATTTTATTTTAATATAATATATTAAATTGCTTTAAAAGCTTTTATTACTTTTTATATATAGGTTTTTAAAGCTTATTTTTTATTATTAGCTAATATTATATTAAAGCTTTATAAGCTAAAATATTTTTAATTATTATTATATATAGCTAATAAGTTTGTATACAATTAATAATTTAATTAAAACTTTTCAGTTTAATTATTATAAGCTATTATATTGTTAACTTTTTAAATAACTTTAATAAATATATTTTTTATTTTAGCTTTTTTAAAAAAATAAACTTTAAAAAATTAAATATTTATTTTAAGCTTAATAATTACTTTAAAAAATATAACTTACTTTATAAAAAATTATTAAGCTTTTAAAAAATATAATAAGTTGCTTTTTTTAAATGCAAATTATATTTTATTATATTTAATTTATATTTTATCAATATTTTAAGCTTTTTAAGCTTTATATAATTATTTATAGTGCTAATATTTATTATTATTTAATTAATATAATTTATAAAGCTTATTATAATAATTTTTAAGCATTATTTAATAAGTTTGTTATATAATATAAATATATAAAATAAAAATAATAATAGTAATAAATATAAACTTTATAATATTTTTATTTATAATATAATAAGCTTAGCAAACTTTTAATTAAAAAAAACATTTTATAATTTATAATAAAACTTTTTATTTAGCTTATTATATATAATAAAAAGCTTTTTTTTTATAATATAATTATTAATTATTTATAATTAATTATATAAAATAATTTTTGTTACTATTTTAATTATTATTTTAATTAATTGCTCACTTTTTTTATTTATTAAGCTTTTAAAAATTAAATTATATATTTTTATTACTTTTATTAAGTATTTATATATATAAATATTTTTAAAAGTTTTTTTTATAGTGCTAACTAATAATATAAGCTTTTATTTTTTTTAAAGTTTACTTTATTAACAGTGCTTTTTTAATAAAATAAAAGTTATTAGTTAATAATAAATAATCTTATTAAAAAGCTTATTAATATTTAATAATGTTTATTAAAAAAATTTATAAATTAATATAATAATAATAATAGTTTTAACTTTTTATTTTATTTTAAAGTATTAATAACTATTATATTTAATAAGTTTATAAAAAGCAAAAAAAAATTTATTAATAAACTTTTAAACTTTTTTTTAATAAATAATTATACCTATAAATTTTTTTAAATTATTTTAAAGCATATAGTTTTTAAAATTATTTATAAAGCTTTTTTATTTTTAAGCTTAGCATTTTATATAATATTAAAAATTTTATAAATATTATAACATATTTTATATATTAATTATATACTTAAGTTAATTATATACTTTTTTTAACCTTTAAATAAACAATGTTTTATAAGTTAACTATATAATAAAAAATTAATTAAAACTATTTAAAATTTAATTTACTAAATATTTTTTGCTTATTTTAATATATTTATATATAATAGCTAGGCTTACTATATATTTTATAGCATTATATGCAAATCTTTTGCTTTTTATATAACTACTACTTGCATACTTTATATTATTTTTTATACAATAGCTACTTTAATAGCTTATAACTTTTTAATATTTTATAATTTTGTTTTTTTTATTTAGCAATATTAACTAAGTTAATTATTTACTATATAAAAAGTTATAACTTTTTTTTAATAAAGCTAAACAATATATAATAGCTATTATATTATATATAATTTGCTATATACTTTTAATAATATATATTAGCAAGCTATTTTAATATTATATAATAAAATATTTAATAAATATAAACTAAAATATTATATTTTATATATTATTAAAAATAATAAATTATTAAAATAAAAATAAGCTATTAAATAAAGCTTTAATTATAAAAATAGTTAAGTAAAAATTTAGCTAAATAATAATATATTTTAAGTTATATAGTACTAATTTTGCTTTTTAAAAACATTTTTATGTATTAACTTTTATTATTAATATATTAAATATATTAAAAAATATAAGTAAAATTTTTGTTTAATATATATATAATATATGCTTATATTAAGTATTTAATTTTTTATTATATAACTATTTTAAAAAGCTAAAATAGCTAATTTTAAAAAGCTGAAGCTTATATAATAAAATGCATTTATTACTTTATATGCTTTATTTATTTATAGCTAGTTTTATTTTTTAATGCTTTATAAATATCTTTTTATATGCTTGCTAATTTTAATAAATATTTTAAAAGCTTAATAATGTAATATTTTTTATTATAAATTATTTTAATAAATAATATTAGTTTTTTTTAATTATTTATATAAAATTAATAATAAAGTTTTTTTGCTTTTATTATTTTAATAAGCTTTTTTAATAAACTTATTAATAATAACTTTTAATATATTATAAATTTTAACAGCTTTTTATTATTATATAATATATATTTTATTAAGTTTTAAGTTAAATAATATAAATTAAAGTTTTTTATTATTATATATTTTTTTAGTTATAGCTTAAATAAAAAGCTTTAACTAAGCTTTATATTTTATTTTTATTAAGCTTAATAAATAAATTGCTTAACTTATAAAAGCGTTTAGTTTATTATTTATTTATATATTTATTTAATTTATACTACCTTTTATATTTAATATTATTAATATTAATTTTTTATTAATATATAAAGTAGCTTTAATAATTTTTTTAAATATAAAACTAATTACTTTTAAAATAATATATTATATTTAACTTATTAACTTTTAGTTTTAATATAGCTATTATATTTTATATAGTTTTTTTAAGTGCTTATATAATATTATAACATAATTATTTATAAACTAATACATAAAAAAATTATTATTAAGTAAGCTAATAGGTATTTTATATATATATATATATTTAGCTAGTAAGCTTATTTTAGCACTAAGCTTTTTAAAAGCATATAAATATATTATTATTAAAGTTATTAATAATAATATTAATATATTATTTATTATATATATAAATTATATTAGTTTTTTATTATTTTAAAATTTATATAGTTATACTATATATACTATTTTAGCATACTTTTTTTTTAATACTTATTATATAATATTTATTTTAAACTTTTTTACTTTTATTTTAATTAATATATTTAAATTAAGCTGTTTTTTTTTTATTAAGCACTTAATTTTTTTTTAAAGTGCTTAAAAGCTTTATTATACTTATACTAAGCTTTTTTTAAGTAGTAAGCTATTATATTATATTAATTATAATATTACTTAACTTTTATATTTAAATTAAATTGTTTATAATTAAAATCTTTACTTCTTATAATAAGCTTTTATTATAAAGCTTTTTAACTACTTTTAAAATATTTTTATATTTAGTTTTTATATTTTTTTTAAATTAATTTTTTATACTTAATAAGCTTTTTATAACATTTTTTAAGCTTATTATAAAGCCTTTTATTTATATTAAACTTATTTAGCTATGCTATAAAAATATTTTATATAAATATAAATATTTTTTTTAGCATAGCTGTTATATTAAAAATTATTACTATTTATTTACTTTTATTAAATTTTTTAAAAAGATTTTTTTGAAAAATAATTATTATGTTATTATTAAATAACTTATAAGCTATTATTATTTTTTATTTAAAAAGTATTATATTAATTGCTATACTAATTATTTTTAGTTTATGCTTATAAAAAGCTAGTTTTTAGTTTTTTGCTTTAATTATTACTTTTTATTTTTTTTTGCTAGTATAGCTTTTATATTAAAAGCTTGGTAAGCTTTTGCTACTATAGCTTTTTATGCTTATATTTGGCTCATTAATACTTTATTTAACTTATTTAGTACTTTTAAAAAGCTTTACTAATTGCTTTAATAAACTTGTACTACATAATAAATTTATTAAACTTATTATTAATTAAAAAGTTTTTTATATTACTTTTTGCTTATTTTATTAAATGCTTTATTATTTTTATTTATTTAGCTTTTTTAAAAATAAAAGCTATTAATTTATTTTTTTAATTATTATTAATAATAATATAAACTTTATATTTATATTTATTAATTAACTTGCTAATAGCTATAAATATATTATTTTAGCTTAAGTATATAGCGCTTTTTTAAGTTAAGTTATAAAGTATATTAAATATAAGTTTCTTAGGCATATTTTACTAGTTTATTAACAAAACAAATTTTATTATTATATTAGGAAATTGTTTACTATATATTATTTTTATTACTTTTATATTAACTAGCAAATAATAAATTAATATTATTTTTAATAGCTTTAATAATAGTTTACTTAAATGTTTTTAAAAACCTTGGCACTAAAATAAGCTTATTAGCTAAAAATATATATATATAAAATAATTACTAGCTTATTTAATAATAATTTTTTAAGTACTAGTTTATAATTAATATTATTGTTTAAAATATAAAAATAAAAACTACGCTAAAATATTATATAAGTGCTTAAAAAAACTATATATAATATAATAGTTAGGTTTAAATGTAAAATTATTAAATTAAAAATAGTTTATTATTAAAAAATTATTATTATTATGATTAAAAATTTAGCAAAGTTAGTTTATATAATAATAAAAAAATAATATTAAAAATATTAAATATAAAAAATAATATAATAAATTAAGCAAATATATAAACAAATAATAAGCTAAGCATTTTTATAATTTAAATAAATTATTTATTAAGCTTAATAAAAATAAAATAAAAAAGTTTAGTTTGAAGCTTTTTATTTAAACTATTATTAAAAAAGTATATAATAATAAAAAACTTTAATTTATATTATTTAGTTTAAAACTTAATAAAATATATATTGTATATTAATAAAAAGGTATTAAAATTTATAGTATATTAAAAGTTATTATTAGGAACTTTATTAAAAAAGTTTACTAAAATAATAAAAAAACTAAAAAATTTTATTATTAACTTTATATAAATAATTAAAAAAAAAATTAACCAATTAAGTTCTTAAAATATTTATTAATCTTAGCAAATATATAAAAAACTATTTATAAAGGACTAAAAAATCAAACTAGCTATAAATAAATAAAATATATATAATAACAAAAATAAAACTATTTATTATAAATATAAATAATTTAAAAAATAAAAGCAAATTTAATAAACTTTTTAATAAATTATTAAAGCAGCTTATAATTAATATAAAACTTTTAATATTATATAAAATATTTAGCTTAAAAATAAAAAAAGCATTAAAAATAACTTAAAAAATTATAATGTTTAAAATAATTATAAAATAAGTATATTAATAAAATTAAAAAAAGTAATTAAAAATAGCTTAAAAAGTGTTTAATAATACTAAAAAAAACTTTAAAACAAAAATAACTAAAGCTTAATAAATAAGCTAAAAATAAATAATAATAAAAGGTTTAAAAAATAAGTAATATATTTTATAGTTTAATTATATACCTAGGTTAATTATACACTTTTTTTAACCTTTATATAAATAATCTTTTATAACTTAACTATATAATAAAAAATTAATTAAAACTATTTAAAGTTAAATTTACTAAACGTTTTTGGCTTATTTTAATATATTTATATATTATAGCTAGGTTTGCTATATATTTTATAGCATTATATATAAGTTTTTAGCTTTTTTATATAACTACTACTTATATATTCTTTTGCTATTTTTTATATAGCAGCTGCCTTAATAGCTTATAACTTTTTATATTTTATATATAAAGTAATTTTTATTTTATAATTTTGTTTTTTTTATATAGTAATATTAACTAAGTTAATTGTTTGCTATATAAAAAGTTATAACTTTTTTATTAATAAAGCTAAATAATATATAATAGCTATTGTACTATATATATAATTTGCTATATACTTTTAATAATATATATTAGCAAGCTATTTTAATATTATATAATAAAATATTTAATAAATATAAACTAAAATATTATATTTTATATATTATTTAAAGTAATAAATTAGTAAAGTAAAAATAAGCTATTAAATAAAGTTTTAATTATAAAAGTAGTTAAATAAAAATTTAGCTACATAATAATATATTTTAAGTTATAAAGCGCTAATTTTACTTTGTAAAAACTTTTTTATATGTTAGCTTTTATTAGTAACGCATTAAATATATTAAAAAATATAAATAAAAAGTTTTTTTTAATATATATATAATATATGCTTATATTAAATATTTAATTTTATTTTTATATAATTATTATAAAAAGTTAAAGTTTATATAATAAATATGCTAGCATATAAAATATAATAATATTATTATTTTTATAATACTTTTTAAAATTATATAAATAATAGCTTTTATAGCTATTAAAAATTAAAAGTTAATATATATTTTTTATATAATAATTTATATATTAATTAAAATATTAAATTTAATTAATATTTTATTTATTTATTATTTAAGTATTTTTTATAATTATAATAACCTAACTATTAAGCAATAAAGTGCTTTTATATTAAAATAATAAATAGTTTTTTTTTAAAACAATAATATATAGCAAAATAATATAGCTATATAATAAAATAGCTTAAATAACTATAGCTTATTTATAATTATTTTGTTATACTGCTTTTAAGTTTTTTATATAATTAAATAAAGTTATAATTATTTCAAATAAAATTTTGTTTATAATAAATTTAGTTTTATTAAAGTTATATATATATATTTTGTTTTAAAACTTTATATTTTGCTATTATATTGTATATAAAAGCAAACTACTTGCAATATTTAAATCAATATTTATATAAAATATGCTAATAATTAATTTAGTAATTAAAATATATTATAAAAGCTAATTATTATTATATAAAAAAAAAGTTTAGTTTTTGCTAACGCTTTTTTTATTATATAATTTTAAAAATTAGTTAGCTATATTTTTAATATTACTATACTTAAATAAAAATAATTGCACTATAAAGTTAAGTATATATTATATAATAGCTTACTTTTTAAATTTAATAAGTTTTTGCTTTTTAAAGTTGCTATTATATATAGTTATATAGCTATATTTTTAGTTTGCTAAAGTTATTAATAATATATTATAAATTTTAAATGTACATTAAACGTTTAGTTTTAAGTTTATATAAAAGGCTTAAAGTATAAAAATAATATTAAACTTTTTTTAAAGGCCTACTATAATATAATATAAAAATATAATAGGTTAAAAATTAATTGTACAAAAGTTAAAAAAAGTGCGCAATTAACCTAGGTGTGCAATTAACTTATAAAATATATTATACTTATTAAAAATAATATTAAATATAATAATATTTATTTTTTTATAAAATAATTAAAAAAACTTATAATTATTATTATTTATTAAAAAAAAGCTTAAAAGCGCACTAATAAAATTTGTTTTGCATTTTTATTAAACTTATAAAACATTTTTAATTAGCTTATAAATTATAAGTATTAGTAATGCTTTAAAATAAAATATAAAAATTAAAACTAATAATATTATTATATTAATTTATAATCTTTTTTTATAAAAAATAGTAAATGCTAATAAATATTTTAATAAATTTTTTAATAGTATATAGTAAGCTTTTATATTATTTATTAATAGCTTTTACTAAATTAAACTTTTTATTAAAATATTATTTTAATTATTTTTAAAAAATATATATAATAATAATATTTAAACTAAAAAATATATTTTTAATAAAGTAAACTTTATAAAAATAAAACTTTATATTATTAATTAATATTAAAAATAAAGCTTTTAAAATATATATATATATATATAAGCGCTTAATAAAAATAATAAAAATTTATAATTTGCTTTTAAAAAGCTAAATAAATAATAAAAGCTAGAAATTAATTAAAATAATAATTAAAATAATAATAAAAAATATTTAATAAACACTTTAATAAAATTATATTATATTTTTATTATTACTAAATATTTTAAAAATATTTAATATAGTTAACTATAAATATTTAATAATTATATTATAAAAAAAAAGTTTTTTTTTATAAATAATAAGCTAAATAAAAAGCTTTATTATAAATTATAAAATATTTTGCTTTTTTAAATAAAAACTTTACTAAGCTTATTATATTATATATAAAAATATTATATTTATTATTATTATTATTATTATTATTTTATTTTATATAACGTATCCCACGGCCATATTTGCCACCCGGCCATATTTGCCACTTTTTTCCCATACAAAAAACGTCCGTGCGCAACAATATAACTTGGCCAATACTAATGCTATAATAATATAAATAGTACTAGTCGATTCCTAACTAAATAACGAGTTCAAATATGATTTTTTTTATATTTATAGTATTTTTATTTAGTAAGTTATTTAGGTAGTAAATAAACAAGGATTATTAAAAAGATCTTGGCAAAAAAGTCCGTGCGTAAATTTATAGCTCTATAAATTTTAGTCGTACAATAATAAACGTATTACCATTAAATTTCTATTAAAATAAAGAATATAGTATTATTTTTTTTTTTTTAATTACTTTAATATCAAACTAGTTATATAGTATTATAGTATTTGTACTATAATATAATCTCTGCTAAAAATCATATAATCCCTGCTTAGCGTATTGCTTAATAACTTGCTAAATAAAAATACTATAAATATAAAGAAATCATATTTAAACTCGTTATTTAGTTAGGAATCGACTAGTACTATTTATATATTTATAGCATTAGTATTGGCCAAGTTATATTGTTGCGCACGGACGTTTTTTGTATGGGAAAAAAGTGGCAAATATGGCCGGGTGGCAAATATGGCCGTGGGATACGTTATTTATATTATATAAAAAACTTATTAAATAATATTTAAAAATTATTATAATAAGCTTTATAAATAATATTAATTTAATAATAATAAGTATAAGCATTATAAATAATTATAAAGCTTAAAAAAAATATTTAATTTTTAAATTTTATTTTAAAAAAAAAGCTAAAATAAAAAATATATTTAATAAAGCTATATAAAAAGCTTATAATAATATAATAGCTTATAATAATTAAGCTAAAAAGCTTTGCTTAAAATATTAATATTATTAAATTTTTTTAATTATATATAATAATAATTAAAAATATTTTAGGTTATAAAGCTTTACTATAATATTAGCTAGTAATAAAAAATAAGCTTTAAAAAATTATTTAAAAGCTTATAATAAGTTTGAAAACTTATTTATAAAAAATAAAAAAAAGTTTTAAAATAACTTTAATATATTATATTAAAATAAAATTAAAAATTTTTTTATTAAACTTTTATTTAAATAATAAAAAAATAGGTTTTAAAAAAAAGTTAGTAGCGCTTTTATATATATAAATGAAAACCTTAATAAGTAAAAAAATAATAAATTAAATATTTAATGCTTAAAAAAAAGTTTTTTAAGCTATTATAATTAAAATTAATAATTAAAAAAAAGCTTTAAATATAGTATTAAAAAAAGTAAATAAAGTAATAAAAATATATATTTTTTAATAAATAAAGCTATTTAATTATAAAAAAAAAGTTTTTAAATATAAAATTAATAAAATATTATAAAAGCTTTTTATAGTATAAAATATTATTAATTTTTTAAATATATATTAAAAAATTTAACTTAAAAGCTTTTTTATATAAGTAATATATTTTAAACTACTTTATATTATTTTATAAATATATAGCTAATAAAAAAAATAGTAGCTTATATTATTTTAAATTATAACTTTTTAAATATTAAATATAATAAGCTATATTAAAAGCTTGTTTTAACTTATTTAAAATTTAAAGTAAACTTAATTATAGCTATTAATAAATTAAAAAATATATAAAATATAGTTTAATAGCTTTTTTATATTAAAAAGCTTATAATATATAATTTAGCTAAACAAATTAAAAAAGCTTATAAAAACATATAGTAATAGCTTAAAAGAATAAATATATATATATATATATATATAAAAACGCTTTATAAAGTTAACTTTAATAAGTTTGCTAATTTTTAAAAGCTTATAAAATAAAATATAAGCTAAGCTTTTAAATTTTATTTATTTACTTATTTATAATTAAACTTAACTAAATAAAAACGTAGTATATAAAAAAAATATAATAAAAGCTTTATATAAGCAGTGCAAATATTTTATTTAGCTAAAAAAGCGCTTTAAAAGCTTTAAAAAGCTTAGCAAGCTTTTTAGCACTCTTTAAAAGCTTTTTTAAAACAGTTTTTATTTATAAATAAAATATAAAATAGCTAAGCAAATTATTTAATAATAATAATAATAATAATAATAATTTATACTTATAATATTATTTTATTATTTTATTAATACCTTTATAATTGCTTAGCAAAAATATAACTTAAGCATTTTATATTTTATTTATTTACTTTTTTTAATTAAACTTAATTAAATAAAAACTTAATTAATAAATAAAAAAAGTATAATAAAAGCTTTACAAACTTTTTAAAAGCTTTAAAGCGCTTTTCTAGCTAAATAAACTGCTTATGCTGCTTATATAAAGTTTTTATTATGCTTTTTTTATATATTAAGTTTTTATTTAATTAAGTTTTGCTAAAATAAAGCAATTAAATAAAATATTAAAAATATAGCTTATATTTTAGTTTATAAGCTGTTTAAAGTTAGCAAGCTTATTAAAGTTAACTTTAAACCCCGTATTTATTTTTATTTTTTATATTTTTTATATTTTTTTAAATAATTAGTATAAACTTTTATATGCTTTTTTAATTGATTTAGCTAAATTATATATTATAAGCGTTTTTATTAAAATAGTTATTAAGCTATAGCTTATATACTACTTAAATTATTTATAGCTATATTTAAATTTATTTTTAATTTTAAATAAGCTAAAGCAAGCTTATAATATAATTTTTTATGCTTATTATTTAAACAGCTATAGTTTAATATTATATAAGCTATTGTTTTTTTATTAGCAGCATACTTATAAAATAATATAAAATAATTTAAAATATATTACTTATATAAAAAAGTTTTAGTTTAATTTTTATAGTGTATATTTAAAAAATTATTAATGCTTTGTAGCGTAGTAAGCCTTTATAGCACTTTGCTAACCTTATGTTTAAATGCTCTCTTTTTATAATTGGGTAGCTTTGCTTATTAGGGCAGATATGCTCTTACTATTTTATTTACTACTTTTTTAGCCCTGTGTCTAAGCCTTTTTCTTTTATTTACTAATTCTATTAAAATATTAAAATAATTATTAATATATTTTATATTATTATTATTATTATTAAATAATCTGCTTAACTATTTTATAGCGCAGCTATTTTATATTTTATTTATAAGCAAAAACTATTTTAAAAAAGCTTTTAAAGCACTTTTTTAGCTAAATAAAATGCTTGCGCTATTTATATAAAGCTTTTATTTTTTTTTTTTTAATACACTAAGTTTTTATTTAGTTAATTTTAACTAAAAAAAAGCAAATAAATAAAATACAAAAGCTTAGCTTATATTTTATTTATAAGCTTTTTAAAGTTAGCAAGCTTATTAAAGTTAACTTTATAAAACGTTTTTATATTTTTTATTTTTATTTTTATACTTTTTAAGCTGCTACTATAAGCTTTTATAAGCTTTTTTAATTTATTTGGATAAGTTATATATTATAAACTTTTTAATATAAAAAAGCTATTAAGCTATATTTTATATATTTTTTAATTTATTTATAGCTATAGCTAAGTTTACTTTTAATTTTAAATAAGCTAAAGCAAGCTTTTAATATAATATTTTATATTTATTATTTAAAAAGCTATAATTTAAAATAATATAAGTTATTATTTTTTTGCTACATATATATTTATAAAATAATATAAAATAGCTTAAAATATACTGCTTATATAAAAAAGCTTTTAGTTTAATTTTTTTAATATATATTTAAAAAATTAATAATGCTTTATAATATAAAAAGCTTTTATAGTACTATATTAATTTTATATTTAAAAGCTTTTTTTTTATAATTAAATAACTTTGCTTATTAAAGCATATATATTTTTATTATTTTATTTACTTTTTTTTTAGTATTATATTTAAAGCTTTTTATTTTATTTATTTATTTTATTTATAATAGCTTAAAAAAACTTTTTTTAAGCGCGCTTTTAAGCGCTTTTATACCTAGTATTTTTAAAAAAAATTTTAAAGTATTAAATACTTAGTTTATTATTTTTTATTTATTAAGCTTATTATTTGCATATATAAAAGTATTGCTAGCTTTTTTTTAAAAGCTATTATTTTATTATTTAAATAAAAGTATAATAAAAAAACTTTTAATTTTATTTTAATATAATATATTAAAATTGCTTTATAAATTTTTATTATTTTTTAAAAATAAATTTTTTAAACTATTATAAGCTTTTAAATAATTTTTTAAAGTTTATTTTTTATTACTAATTAATATTATATTAAAGCTTTATAAGCTACAATATTTTTTATTATTATTACATATAGCTAATAAGCTTTAATAATATTAATATTTTAAGTAAAAATTTTTAGTTTAATTATTATAAGCTATTATACTATAAGCTTTTTATATAATATATCTTATAGCTATATTTGCTACCTAGCTATATTCGCTACTTTTTTTTACTTTTATACAAACAATTTTTTATAACTTAATTATATAACAAAAAATTAATTTAAACTATTTAAAATCAGATTTGCTAAATATTTTTATTTTATTTTAATATATTTATATATTATAGCTAGGCTTGCTGCATATTTTATAGCGTTGCACGCAAGTTTTTTACTTTTTTATATAATTATTACTTGTACGCCTTTTTGCTATTTTTTGCGCAGCAGCTGCTATAGCAGCTTATAACTTTTTTATATTTTGTATACAAAATAATCTTTTATTTTATAATTTTAATTTTTTTCTATAGCAATGTTAATTAAGTTAGTTATTTGCTATATAAAAAGTTATAACTTTTTTTCTTAATAAAGCTAAATAATATATAATAATTATTATACTATATATAATTTGCTATATACTTTTAATAATATATATTAGTAAGCTATTTTAATATTATATAATAAAACGTTTAACAAATATAAACTAAAATATTATATTTTATATATTGTTTAAAGTAATAAATTGCTAAAGTAAAAGCAGGCTATTAAATAAAGCTTTAATTATAAAAGTAGTTAAATAAAAATCTAGCTAAGCAATAATATATTTTAGGTTATATAGCACTAATTTTGCTTTTTAAAAACTTTTTTATATGTTAGCTTTTATTATTAACACATTAAACGCATTAAAAAACGTAAATAAAAAATCTTTTTTTAATATATATATAATATATGCTTATATTAAGTATTTAATTTTTTTTTATATAATTATTTTAAAAAGCTAAAATAGCTAATATTAAAAAACTAAAGCTTATATAATAAATGTACTAGCGTATAAAGCGTAATAATATTATTATTGTTGCAATACTTTTTAAAATTATATAAATAATAGCTTTTATAGCTATTAAAAATTAAAAGTTAGTATATATTTTTTATATAACTACTTATATATTAATTAAAATATTAAACTTAATTAACACTTTGCTTATTTATTGTTTAGCTATTTTTTATAGTTATAATAACTTAACTATTAAGTAATAAAATATTTTTATACTAAAATAACAAATAGTTTTTTTTTGCAACAATAATATATAATAAAATAATATAGCTATATAATAAAATAGCTTAAATAATTATAGCTTATTTATAATTGCTTTGCTATACTGCTTTTAAGTTTTTTATACAATTAAATATAATTATAATTATTTTAAACAAAATTTTGCTTATAATAAATTGAATGTTATTAAAGTTATATATAATTTTTTTTAAACTTTATATTTTGCTATTATATTTTATATAAAAGCAAACTATTTATAATATTTAAACAAATTTTTAAATAAAACGCGCTAGTAATTAATTTAGCAATTAAAACATATTATAAAAGCTAGTTATTATTATATAAAAGTAAAAGTTTAGTTTTTTTTAACATATTTTTTATTATATAACTTTAACAATTAGTTAACTATATTTTTAATACTATTATGCTTAAATAAAAACAATTGCGCAACAAAGTTAAGTATATATTATATAATAGCTTGCTTTTTATATTTAATAAGTTTTTAATTATTAGTAAACCTATTAAATATTGTTTTACAACTATCATTTTAGTTAGAAAGGGTTATATATAGTATATTATAAATTTTAGCTGCGCATTAAATATTTAGTTTTAGGTTTGTATAAATTGTTTAAAGCGCAAAAATAATATTAAACTTTTTTTAAAGGCCTATTATAGTAGGTAGAAAAAATATAGTAGATCAAAAGTTATGCATACAAAGGTAAAAAAAAGTAGCAAATATAGCTAGGTAGTCAATATGGCTATAGGATACGTTAGCTTTATTAAATATAATTTTTATTTTAGCTTTTTTTAAAGTAAACTTTAAAAAATTAAATGCTTTTTTTTAGCTTTATAATTGTATTAAAAAATATAACTTGCTTTATAAAAAGCTATTAAGCTTTTATAAAATATAATAAGTTATTTTTTTAAAAAGCAAAATTTATTTTATAGCATACTATTTATATTATATAAATATTTTAAGCTTTTTTAAAAATTTTATAGTTATTTATAACACTTATGCTTATTATTATTAAATTAATATTATTTATAACTAAAGCTTATTATAATAATTTTCAAATATTATTTAATAAAATTTTTATATAATATAAATATATAAAATAAAAAAAATAATAATAATAATAGCAAGCTTTATAATACTTTTATATATAATATAATAAGCTTAGTAAGCTTTTTATTAAAAAAAATATTTTATATTTTATAATAAAACTTTTTATTTAGCTTATTATTTATAATAAAAAACTTTTTTTTATAGCATAATTATTAAATATTTAGTAATAATAAAAATATAATATTATTTTATTAAAGTGCTTATTAAGCATTTTTTATTATTATTTTAATTATTATTTTAATTAATTATTAGTTAGCTTTTATTATTTATTTAGCTTTTTAAAAATAAATTATTAATTTTTATTATTTTTATTAAGCGCTTATATATTTTTTTTTTTAAAACTTTACTTATAATGCTAATTAATAATATAAGCTTTTATTTTTTTAAAGTTTGCTTTGCTATAAATATTTTTTTAGTTTAAATATAATTATTATATATAGTTTTTAAAAATATTTAAAATAATACTTTAGCAAAAAGTTTGCTTAAATAAAAGCTACTAGTTAATAATATAAAAGCTTATTATATGCTTTAAAAAATTTATTAAAAAGCTTATTAGTACTTAATATTTTTTATAAAAAAAGCTTTTAAATTAATATAATAATATTATTAATTATAACTTTTTATTTTATTTTAAAATATTAATAGCTATTATAATTTATAAGCTAACTAAAAATATGTTATAAGTTAGCTAAAAAAGCTAAAAAAATTTATTAGTAAGCTTTTAAACTTTTTTTTAATAAGTAATAATAATTATAAACTTTTTTAAATTATTTTAAAAAAAAAATTTTATTATTATATTTTGCATTACTTTTAATAAATATACTTATTTAATAAAGCTTTAAAATATTTAATAAATTTTTAAAGCTTTTATTACTGCTTATTTTTAGCTTATTTTTTAAACTTTAGTTATTTTTATTTTAAATTTTTTTTTAATATTATAAAGTACTTTTTAAGCTAATTTTAACTACTTTTTTAAGTATTGCTAATATGCTTATTTTATAATTATTTTAAAGCTTATAATTTTTAAAATTATTTATAGTACTTTTTTATATTTAAGGTAAGTATTTTATATAGCATTAAAAATTTTATAATAATTATAAGTTATTTTAGCAATTTATTAAAAGCTTTATTAAGCTTATTTTTATTTTTTAAAATATTTATATTTATAATTAATATTTTTATTTTTATTACTATATATACTTTATTTATTTATAGCTACTTTTATTTTTTAGCACTTTATAAATAGCTTTTTTTATGCTTTGCTAGTTTTAATAAACATTTTAAAAACTTAATAATTTAATTTTTTTTAATTTAAATTATTTTAGTAAATAATACTAAGTTTTTAAGTTATTTATATAAAATTAATAATAAAGTTTTTTTTTTTTTTTTATTATTTTAATAAGCTTTTTTAATAAGATTATTAGCAATAGCTTTTAGTATGCTATAAACTTTAAAAGCTTTTTATTATTATATAATATATATTTTATTAAGTTTTAAGCTAAATAATATAAATTAACATTTTTTATTATTATATATTTTTTTAGTAGCAATTTAAATAAAAAGCTTTAAACTAAGCTTTTTTTTTTTTTTTTTTTTTAATTTTAATAAATAAATTATTTAAATTATAAAAGCGCTTAGCTTATTATTTATTTATATATTTGCTTAATTTAAACTACTTTTTATATTTAATATTTTTAGTATTATTTTTTTATTATTATATAAAGCAGCTTTGCTACTTTTTTAAATATAATAATAATTGTTTTTAAAGCTATAAACTATTTTTAATTTATAAATTTTAAATTTAAATATAGCTATTATATTATATATAGTTTTTTTAAGCGCTTATATAATATTTTATTATAATTTTTTTTTATATATTTTAAAAAACAATATTAATTATAAACTAGTGCTTAAAAAATTATTATTAAATAAGCTAATAATTATTTTATATATATATTTTTTTTAGCTAGTAAGCTTATTTTAATATTAAGCTGTTTAAAAATATTTAAGTAAGCTATTACTAAAGCTATTAATAATAATACTAGTATATTATTTGCTATATATGCTACATATGCTTTTTTATTATTATTTTAAAACCTGTATAGCTATACTATATATGCTGCTTTAGCGCGCTTTTATTTTATACCTATTTTATAATATTTATTTTAAGCTTTATAACTTTTATTATAATTAATATATTTAAGCTAAGCTGCTTTTTTTTTTATTATATATATATATGTATTTTTTTTAAAATGCTTAAAAGCTATATAATATTTATAGCAAGCTTTTTTTAAGTAGTAAGCTACTATATAGTTAAAGCTATAATAATTAAAATATTATTTAAATTTTATATTTAAATTAAATAATATATTCTATAGCCATATTTGCCACCCGGCTATATTTACCACTTTTCTTCACCTTTATACGCATAACTTTTGATCTACTATATCTTTACTACCTATTATAGTAAGCCTTTAAAAAGAGTTTAATATTATTTTTGCACTTTAAGCAATTTATACAAACTTAAAACTAAGTATTTAACGCGCAGCTAAAATCTATAATATGCTATATATAACCTTTTTTAATTAAAAATATAATTATATAACAATATTTAATAAGTTTATTAATAATTAAAAACTTACTAAATTTAAAAAGCAAGCTATTATATAATATATACTTAATTTTATTGCATAATTATTTTTACTTAAACATAATAGTATTAAAAATATAGCTAACTAATTGCTAAAGTTATATAATAAAAAATGTGTTAGCAAAAACTAAACTTTTACTTTTATATAATAATAACTAGCCCTTATAATATGTTATAATAGCTAAATTAATTATTAGTATATCTTATATAAAAATTTGTTTAAATATTATAAGTAGTTTGCTTTTATATAAAATATAATAGCAAAATAAAAAGTTTAAAAAATATATATAACTATATAATTTTAATAAAACTAAATTTATTATAAGCAAAATTTTGTTTAAAATAGTTATAATTATATTTAATTATATAAAAAACTTAAAAGCAGTATAGTAAAGCAATTATAAATAAGCTATAGTTATTTAAGCTATTTTATTATATAGCTATATTATCTTGCTATATATTATTATTATAAAAAAAAACTATTTGTTATTTTAGTATAAAAGTATTTTATTACTTAATAGTTAAATTATTATAACTATAAAAAATAGCTAAACAATAAATAAGCAAAGTATTAATTAAGTTTAATAATTTAATTAATATATAAATAGTTATATAAAAAATATATACTAACTTTTAATTTTTAATATCTATAAAAGCTATTATTTATATAATTTTAAAAAGTATTGCAAAAATAATAATATTATTATGCTTTATATACTAGCATATTTATTATATAAGCTTTAGCTTTTTAATATTAGCTATTTTAGCTTTTTAAAATAGTTATATAAAACAAAAATTAAATATTTAATATAAGCATATATTATATATATATTAAAAAAAAAATTTTTACTTGCATTTTTTAATATATTTAATATGTTAATAATAAAAGCTAATATATAAAAAAGTTTTTAAAAAATAAAATTAATGCTATATAACTTAAAATATATTATTGCTTAGCTAAATTTTTGTTTAACTACTTTTATAATTAAAGCTTTATTTAATAGCCTACTTTTTTTTTAGCAATATATTACTTTAAACAATATTTAAAACATAATATTTTAGTTTATATTTATTAAATATTTTATTATATAATATTAAAGTAGCTTACTAATATATATTATTAAAAGTATATAATAAATTATATATAATATTATAGCTATTATATATTATTTAGCTTTATTAAAAAAAAGTTATAACTTTTTATATAATAAATAATTAATTTAGTTAATATTGCTATATATAAAAAACAAGATTATAAAATAAAAAATTATTTTGTATACAAAATATAAAAAAGTTATAAGCTGCTAAGGCAGCTGCTGCACAAAAAACAGCAAAAAGGCGTACAAGTAGTAATTATATAAAAAGCAAAAAACTTGCACGCAACGCTATAAAATTTATAGCAAGCCTAGCTATAATATATAAATATATTAAAATAATAAAAAAATATTTAGCAAATTTAATTTTAAATAGTTTAAAATAATTTTTTATTATATAGTTAAGTTATAAGAAATTATTTATACAAAGGTAAAAAAAAGTAGCAAATATAGCCGTAAAATACGTTAGCTTATAATTAAAACACTATATTTTTTATAGTAAGCTTTTGTTATAAAACTTTTTAACTGCTTTTAAAATGTTTATATAAATTAAAATATTTTTATACCTAGTTTTTATATTTTTTTAAATTATTTTTTTATATTTAATAAGCTTTTTATATATATTTTTAAGCTTTTTATTTATATAAAATTATTTTTAGCTATGCTATAAAATTTTTTTTTATATATACTAAAATTTTTTTTTTATAATATAGCTTTTAGTTTAAAAGCTATTATTACTTACTTGCTTTTATTAAATTTTTTAAAAAGTTTTTTTTTAAAAATAATTACTATCTTATTATTAAATAGCTTATAAGCTGCTATTATTTTTATTTTAAAAAGTATTATATTAAATACTATAATAATTACTACTAGCTTGCACTTATAAAAAGCTAGGTTTTATTTTTTTGCTTTAATTATTATTTTTTTTTTTGTTTTTTTCTAATATAGCTTTTATATTAAAGGCTTACTAAGCTTTTGCTACTACTACTTTTTATACTTATATTTAGCTTGCTAATATTTTATTTAACTTATTTAGTGCTTTTTAAAAAGCTTTACTAATTGCTTTATTAAAGTTATACTAAGTAATAAGTTTGTTAAGCTTATTATTAATTTAAAAGCTGCTTATATTAGTTTTTATTTATTTTATTAAATGCTTTATTATTTATGCTTTAATAGCTTTTTTTAAAATAAAAGCTTTTAGTCTGCCTTTTTTATTATTATTAATAATAGTACAAGCTTTATATATTTGTTAATTAGCTTGCTAATAACTATAAATATACTATTATAGCTTAAATATATAGCGCTTTTTTAAGTTAGCTTATAAAGTATTTAAATATAAGTTTTTTAGCACGTCTTGCTAGTTTGTTAACAAAAAATTTTTTTATTGCTATATCTGCAGCTCTTTTGCTACATATTGCTTTTGCTATCTTTGCACTAAATAAGCGCAAGAGCCCTTTTTAATAGCTTTTAAGCGCTTATATTTATTAGTTGTTTGCTAGCCTGCTTGCAAAGTTATTTACAGTTATATTGTTTTTTTACTTTTTTAGTTATTCATATATTTTATATATTATGTTAAGTTATAATATTTATTATTATATACTTAGCTATTTTATAAATTAAATAAGTTAAAATTATTTAAATTAACATTTTTTTTAAGCTTTTTATATAAGCAGCAATACTTTTTAATATTAATTATTATTACTAGTTTTATTATTGCTACTATTTATAAAATAATAAAAGTTAATTTTTTTTAAATATAGTTTTTAATAAACTAATTAAAAATTTTATTTATTATAATATTTTGTTTATATGCTTGCTTATTTAAATTTGATTATAATAAAGCATTTTTAAAAGTTTTATTATTTATTTTTAAGAAATTAAAAAGCTTTTAATTGCTTTTGCTTTTTTGGTACTTAATTCTTTTATTTTTTATTTTATATAAAAGTATTTTAAATTATTCTGTAAAGCTTTTTTTTTATTTTTTAAAAATAATTATGTTTTAATATAATAAATAAAAAATATAGCAGCTTTAAATTTACTTAAAAATAATAATATTATTATTTATTTGCAAAGCTAGCTTAGGCTGCGCAACTATTTTGCTATATATTATAATATAATAGTATTTAAAAACATGCTAGGCGATCACAAAGGTATCAACAAGATATCGAGATAGTATTATAAGATGTGTTTATTATATTCTTCTTGCTTAAAGAAAGAAAGAGATGTAGAGATGCTATTAATAAGTAGACTGCTATAGAAAACATAGTATAGTATTACATTTCCACTATGTACTGCCATTGTGTGGCCTAACAATAACTAACTAAATTGTTTAACCTATATTAATAATATAAAATATAAGCAATAAAAGCAGCCAAGCTAGCAAACTAATTTTTAATTGACCTTTAACCATATTATCATTTTATATTAAAATATTTGTTTAATAATATAATAATAAGTATAAATATTAAGATTATAATTAAACAACCTAGAAATTAGTTTTTATTTATATAAAATTATATCCTTTTAAATAGTACTAAATATTATGCTAAACATATAAACAGATTTAATTTTAGAGCTACTAGGTTTAAAATTATTGTATTTTACAATATCTAAGTCTAACAAATTAATATTATACTTTATATAATATATTACTATTGTTAGGCCACGCAGTGGCAGTATATAGCTTTCTATAGCAACGTACTACGCAAGCTATAGCAGTTTTTTTATTAATAGTATCTTTATAATTTCTTTTAAACAATAAAAATATAATAAATATATATTATTATAATATTTTTAAGATTTGTTAATATTTTAAATTTATTTAATATTTAATAACCAGCAATTTTAAAGTTAATTTTTTAAATAAAGTTTTATTTTAATTATATTAATAAAAATGCTTACGTTAGTTTAAATTATATTTAATAATCTAAATAATATTAAATTTATATATATAACTATAAAATTTAAAAATAATATTAATTAAGTTTTTTAGTTTAACTATTTTATATGCTTATTTATAATTAATAATAAAATAATAAATTTATTATATTTAAAAAATAGTACTATATATATGCTTAAATATATAATATAATATTATTTATTATTTTAATATATTTAAATAAAGCTAAAATTCTTATTTTTATTAAACTTAATATTAAATTAGGCTAATAGCGCATTTTTAATAGTTATAAAAATCTAAAAATAATTTTTATATAAATAAGCAGTTATTTTTAAATAATTAATTGTTATTATTTATAATACTTATACTATAATTATATAAATATTATATAAATATATATTTAAGTTTAACTATTTATACTAGCATATTTATAAACTAAATTTAAATTTATTAAATTTTAAACGTTAATTTTTTTTTTTATATTATTAACTGCTAATAGCAAAACTTGTTTATAAATAAGTAAATTGCTCTAAATTATTATTTATATATATAAATAAATATAGTTTTAAAAATTATTTTTAAATAATAATAAGTTTAAAGGTTATTAATAATTAAATAAAACGCTGTTTTAAAATTAATAAAAATGTATATTTATAATTATAACTATAATATTTAGAATAATTATTGTTATATAAAATAATATATTTTACAGCTATATTTAATAATTTTTTTTACTTTTATACGCATAACTTTTAATTTACTATCTTGTTACTAACTACTATAGCAGGCCTTTAAAAAAAGTTTAATATTATTTTTATACTTTAAACGGTTTATAAATATTTAAAATTAAATATTTAATAGAAAGCTAAAATTAATAATATACTATATATAACCTTTTTTAACAAAAAACATATTTATATAATAATAGTTAATAAGTTTATTAAGAATTAAAAACTATTACATTTAAAAAATAAGCTGTATTTAATTATATTATATATTTATTTTTATTTAAATATAATAATATTGAATATATAGTTACCTAACTAATTATTAAAATTATATAATAAAAAATATATTAATAAAAACTAATCTTTTATTTTTATATACTAATAACTAGCTTTTATAATATATTTTAATTACTAAATTAATTAATAGTGCGTTTTAAATAAAATATAAAAATAAAATTTAAAGTTTAAAAAAATTATATATAATTTTAACAAAACTAAATTGATTATAAGTAAAATTCTATTTAAAATAATTATACCGATATTTAATTATATAAAAGATTTAAAAGTAGTATAATAATGTAATTATAAATAACTTATAAATATTTAAGCTATTTTATTATATACCTATATTATTAAAACTATAAAAATAAATAAATAATAATTAAGCAATGCATTCATTAAATTTAATGTTTTATTTAATATATAAATAATTATATAAAAAAGATATATTGGCTATTAATTTTTAATAGCTATAAAAGCTATAATTTATATAGTTTTAAAAAATATTATAATAATAATATTATTATTATATTTTATATAATAGCATATTTATTATATAACCTGAAACTTTTTAATTTTACTTATTTTAGCTTTTTAAAATAATAATATAAAAATATTAAATATTTAATATAAGCATAGATTATATATATATTAAAAAAAAGAATTTTGTTTAAATTTTTTAGTTTGTTTTATACATTAATTATAAAAGCTAATATATAATAAAAGGTTTAAAAATTAAAATTAGTACTATATAATTTAAAATACATTATTATTTAGCTAAATTTTATTTAACTACTTTTATAATTAAATTGTTGTTTAAAAGCTTGTTTTTATTTTAGCAATTTATTAATTTAAATAATATATAAAATATTTTATTATTTAATATTAAAGTTGCTTACTAATATATATTATTGAAAGTATATAGCAAATTATGTATAATATAATAGCTATTATATATTATTTTATATTATTAAAAAAAAGGCCTATAACGATTTATATAGCAAACAGTTTATTTCGTTAATATTGCTATATTATAAAGTTAAAATTTATTTTATATATAAAATATATAGAAAACCTAGCTATAATATATAAATATATTAATATAAAATAAAAATATTTGGCAAATTTTATTTTAAATAATTTAAATTGTTTTTTATTATATAGTTTAGTTTTAAAATATTACTTATATAAAAGTAAAAAAAAATTATTAAATATAGTTAAGTATTAAATATTACTGTATAATATATTAAATATTAAATTGATTTTTTATTAAAGCATATATTGTTTTTATTTAATATTTTATTTACATTAAATAAATTAAAATATTAAAATTTAATATTATTTATTTTAATTTATATTTTTTAAATTAGTATATTAAAATAATATTAAAGCAATAAAAATTAAAAATGCTAAAAGTTTTATTATTATTTAAAATGTTAGTATAGCTATTTTTATTAAAGCTTTAAATATTTTTAATTAATAGATTAAATTTATATTTAAAATATTAATAAATAGTAATTTTATATTAAGCTTTTATACTTTTTAAAAAAACATAATTTTAGTTTTTAATTAAATTGTTAATAAAATTTTTTTTATTTACATATTTTGTAAGTATAATTTTTTTTTTTTTTAATTTTATATAAAAAATTCTTCATGACCTAACTATATAATAAAAAATTAATTTAAACTATTTAAAATTAAATTTGCTAAATACTTTTATTGTATTTTAATATATTTATATATTATAGCTAGGCTTATTATATATTTTATAGTATTGCGCGCAAGTTTTTTGCTTTTTATATAAATACTACTTATATGCTTTTTTATTGTTTGTTATGTAGCAGCTGCTTTAGCAGCTTATAACCTTTTTATATTTTATATATAAAGTAATTTTTTATTTCATAATTTTGTTTTTATATATAGCAATATTACATAAGTTAGTTGTTGCTATAATAAATTATTAAATAAAAGCAGGCTATTAAATAAGGCTTTGTTATATAAAAGCAAATTATTTATAATATTTAAAAAATTTTTAGATAAAATATTTTAATAGTTAATTTAATAATTAAAACATATTATAAAAGCTACTTATTATTATATAAAAGCAAGTTACTTGCAGTATTTAAACATAATTTTATATAAAACATGTTAATAATTAATTTAGGAATTAAAACGCATTATAAAAGCTATTTATTGTTATATAAAAATAAAAATTTAGTTGTTGCTAATATATTTTTTATTATCTAACTTTAATTATTAGTTAATTATATTTTTAATATTACTATGCTTAAATAAAATTTATTATATATTTTAAATACTACTATGCTTAAATAAAAACAATCATATATTAAAATTAAGTATATATTATATAATAGCTTGCTTTTTTAATTTAATATGTTATTAATTATTAGTAGACCTATTAAATATTATTATCTAAATATATTTTTAGTTAAAAAAGGTTATATATAAAAGGTTATAAATTTAAGCTGCGCATTAAATGCTTAGTTTTAAGTTTATATATAGCGCTTAAAGTGCAAAAATAATATTAAAATTTTTTTAAAGGCCTACTATAGTAGGTAGTAAAAATATAGTAAATTAAAAGTTATGCTTACAAATGTAAGAAAATGTAGCAAATATGGCTATAAAATATGTTAAGCATATAAAACTATTATATTAATAATAAAAAAGCATTAAAAAAACTTAAATAAAAAAGCATATTAAATTAAAGTTTAAACTATAATATAAGCTATAGCTATAGCTTATATTTAATTACAAAAAATATTTTTTATATTCTTTTTTAAAATTATTTATTATTTAAAAATGCTACTTTAAAAACAAAATTTTAAAACTGTTAATAGTTAGCATTAAATTATTAAAATAACTTTAGCTATTAAAGCTATATTATATAATAATAATATTTTTATATTTACTAGTTAATAAATAATTATTATTTGTTAGCTATTTTAAGTTATTTTATTTTAATTATTTAGACTTATAAATATATTATTATTATAAATTAAATTTATATATTAATATTTAAATAATAATAATCTTATATAAGTTAGCTTAACATTTAATATAATAAATTTAGTAATAAATAATATATTAGCTTTTTTAAACAAAATTTTTGTTATAATAATATTTATTATAAGTATAAATAATAGTAATAATAAATTTTAAGCTAAAGGTTAATATAGCAAATACTTTAATTATACTAATAATAATTAGTTATAAAGTAGTTATAACTAATTTTAAAACATATAAATATGTTATTATAGCAGTTATAATTTTTTAAATCTTTTTTATTTAATAATTAAAACACAAAGTTGATTATAGCAATAAATATTTTTAGCAAGTATAAAAACTTTATATTTTTATTAATTAATAATAAGTAAAATATTAATATTAATTTAATATAACGTATCCTACAGCCATATTTGCTACCTAGCTATATTTGCTACTTTTTCTCACCTTTATATAAACAATCTCTTATAACTTAACTATATAATAAAAAATTAATTTAAACTATTTAAAATTAGATTTGCTAAATGTTTTTTTTTTTTTTTTAATTTATTTTTATATTATTGCTAGTCTTACT
>Ga0247782_1000448_pt1 | contig 26837 bp, 22 predicted proteins | sample UWRJL019104C5_FD_179928 | JGI IMG/M metagenome (GOLD analysis project Ga0247782, IMG submission 179928) | Plant litter microbial communities from Arlington Agricultural Research Station in Wisconsin, United States - UWRJ-L019-104C-5 | ecosystem: Environmental > Terrestrial > Plant litter >...
GGAAAGCTTATACTATCACTTACATGCCCAGATGGATAAACTAATATACTCCGGACATAGATCGGAATTCCAGCATACCCTTCACCAATCCATGCACAGACATAGCTGATGTCCATTGTTTAGCCCGACTACCTACCTAAAGTACGTTACCTATCCAATCAATCATTCCGCGGTCCGGAGCCAGTTACTTATATATGCTTAAATGCTTTTGAGCTGCACACATATCAGCCCCACGGCAAATACCGAAGCTCCCCCACAATTACCACCACAGTTAACCGGGGAAGTGCTCCGGATCCCAGACAAAGTGCCAATATAAACCGGGATGGTAATTATAGTATACCCACAAGAAGACTCCAGAATTGTCCACCCCATCCTCTCTCATAGATAAGCATATGAAAGATGGGCTTTAAGTGTTAGTTACCTATCTCTGCAGTACACGAACTATTTGTCAGAGGTAGCTAGTCCCTCTCTCTCTCTCTCTTCTTGCTAGTAGAAAAGTCCCCCGCGGCCACTGACATGCTCCTGCTTGAAAAAATTCCCACTATCACTATCCTGGATAGCACCAGGAAAAGGTAGGCAGGGATCTCTTTGAGGCCGGAAAGGCCGTGGGCCCTGACCTGATGGATCGATCACCACAGCATTTAACTACATACACGCACGACTCCCCAGAGTCCAGGGATTGATCAGAATATTACCATTTTCTATGACATAACTAATATAGTAGCGGTGTGTGAAGCAGGGTTTGTGAAGTCAAGTATTAAACAATGGCATCAGAGAATATCGAGTTAAATCTTTATTTCCTGCTCTGCTCTCCTCTATATTCAGCCCGATACTTGCTCATCATTTTCTCCGACCTTTTTTCATGTTAAACATCCTACACAACCATTTCCTAGCGTACCTCGAGTCGCTAACCATCCTTTGGGTAGTCGTTTTCTTTCATCACCAAAACAATATCACAATTTGGCTCTTAAAATCAGAACAAACAGGCTTACATATTGTAGCTGTGAGCATTTTGTCGATCCTCATATGTTGATATGTCTAGTAATAGTTGATATTCAAGGTATGCAGTACTTGGCTACCTTGGTCTGCCTAATCCTACACTTGGATCTTTCCAGGAAAAGGAACCAGGTTTGGGTAACCCTAGGAATACATGTGTAATAATAGTAATACAGAGAGCGTCTTTTCTCGTCAACTCATTAGTCGTTACTTAATCAGTGTCCCATTTCCTGTTCGTCTTCTTCTTCTTGTTGTTGTTCATCACGTTGCTCTGGCCTATAACGACCCTAATTTTATCCCTTCTTAATTAGGAGATTGCCTTAATAGCGGTACTTGCGACGAGACGACATCAGAGTCCCGTGGCGATGGTGGTGGTGGCTGCCCCGGCCATCGGTACCGTGCATGCGGCGCGTACCGGCGGCCTTCTGGCCCGGACGATGTGTCAATGTGCCCTTGAGCCTGAGCAACGCGCCGCTGACCTTGTCGCCTAGCGTCACGTGGCGCTTGTGGTGGTGCACGGGCTGGGAGCGGCTGAAGAGCCCTCCTCCGCGACGCCGTGTGGTGGTAGTAGTGGTAGTAGTGTGGTGGTTGTGATGGCGAGGCGCCATTGTGGTGTGGTGCTGGCGATGGTGAAATAGAGGCATCTTTTGTAGGTTTTTTGTTGTTGATATGTGTTTTGTCTTCAAGGTAGTTTGGACTTGTTGTTAGGTAGGTAGTAGTAGGTACTTATGTGAGTACTTATGTGAGACTTTCTTTTAATCGTAATGATGAATTGTTTTATTATCACAAATTCTAAGGAGAGTATGGCCTATAGGAGTCCTTATATATCCTGTCCTCATAGTTCTTTCTTCCAAGTTTTCACTCCTTATGATGTCTGCTTGTTACGTACGCAGGGTTTGTTACTTTCTTGTGGCTTTCACGAAAACAAGTTATTCACTGGTGCGGTAATGGGTGGCTTTCCCTTCACGGTCGTCTGGTGTTCCCATGTGCCACAAGACCCCTATGACGTAATACTTAGCCACTCCAGGTTGGCATGGAGCAAGCATTGCCGACGCGAGACAACTTGGCGGGGAAGCTGTGTGGCTAGTGTGATGTCACCCTGCTATGCATCCTCGATGTCATTTAACAATGCTGGGCTTGTTTCTGGTTCATCTTGACAGAAGCTACGTCTTACAAAATTGAAGTGAACTTAACGTTGTTTCCCTCTTCACGAAATATAGCTTCTCAATCAAATATATCTGATATTAGTAAGCCGAAGCTCTGGCTTTGAAGGAAGATATTAGACTATAACTTTGGCAGACCTGTGCACTGGCGCAAATGATGGGCGGCCGTAAGGGCGTTCAAAGACTGATTAAGGAGCACTAGGTAGGCAATTTATCGGTGATACAAATATCACTTGTCCATCATAAGATACACGAAGATTTGAAGAACTGAGAAAGATTTGTATTTCTTCTATGCCGTTCTTAAGTGTGTAGATATAATCTAGTTTATCCGGATCTTATGAATGATCAACAGGTAACTCGCCCTCTCATTGCTCTTCTAAAGAACCTTTATGGCTCAAGCACTGGTCAAGTTCTTCCTAATTTTGGCAATATCATCAGCTGAGAAGCCCAGCTTGTTCGTAACGAACTTCTCAAACCCACCATACTCCCTCTCGAGGCCCTTGACAAATGCGCGCCAACAAGTCTTCTTAAGGTTGATCAAGTTATAGAAGCCCAACTGGTGCTGGTCAGAGGCGTCCGTGCCATGTTTAGCGAACGCGATAAGCATCTCCCGCACCGGTTCGGTGCCGATGCGTGAGATGTGCCAATCAAGGGCAATGGCATCATCGGAAGCGCCCGCAAGAGCGAGTAGGAGTCCACCGAAGACGCCTGTTCTGTCTCGACCAGCTATTCACGTTGTTTAGTTACTCTGTCTATTTTAGGGTAGGCGGTTACAGCCTCCACACAACAAAGTCGGGAGGAAAAGAGACGGATGGTCCGAACTCACCTGTGCAATGCACCAGGAAGGGATCCTGCGGGCGATCTCTCACATGCGTGAGGATTGCCTTCCAGCTCTCGGCATACACATCAATGATCTCGAGGTACATGTCCTCGTACCCGGCCTCGCCCTCGCCAGCAGCGAACCGGGGCAGGTCGGGCTTCGAATCCGGCGCACTGCTCTGGATCCAGGTGTTCTCGACGCCTTCGATCTCAGGGTCCGGCATGCGCTCGCGCTCCTCGGGCGATCGCAGGTCGAAGATCCTCTTCACGCCCAGCTTGCCCGAGAGCACGGCCTTCCCGTTGTCGGTGAGCTTGCCGAGCGTGCCGGACCGGAACGCATAGTTTGCTCGGAGAGGACTATCAGGCACGAGACCGAGATCGCGCGTGTTGAACGTCCCGTCGACAAAGACGAAGGGGGGCTTAGTTAGAACGGGCCCGTATTGATCAGGTGTTAGCGCGGTGTTCACGTCTGTCTCGGCAAGTTTGATGAGGTCCGCTTTCGAAGTCGCCATTGTGAGTGAGTGAGCGACTGATAGGTTAACTAATAAAAGATTTGAATTGTGAGAATAGAGTTGTTCTACTTGTGGCGGGGTAATTCTAGGTTGCTTGCTGTGTGACGGGATGACAGATGCGAACACCGCCGTCTGCTGTGCCTTTATGTAGATGAATCTTCAGCTGTTGATCGTTTGTTAATTATTTCCATGCCAACGCTTTGGCCTCTTAGCTGTGGGTTGAATGCGAGAATACGAATGGGCATTCAACGTGGATGTTGATGTGTTGGTGTCTTCGGTCACGGTTTAAGGACACCGATGCCAAAATCCCGGACAGATCAATCAATTCAACCCCTCCGCACCCCCACTCCGCATGCTACAGCGGTTGTTCCCCTTGCACGGCGTAAGATGGAAGGATTTCATTTGATATCTAGTCTTACCGAGCCAAGTGTGATGTTCCCAGGACCCATATTATGTCATTCACTTGAAGTAGGTGCAGGTGGTACCTAGATATTATTAATGTGTGTTCTACCTGAAGTACGTTTTAGCAAAGGGCTGGTGATTTGGAGTCACTCCAAAATCCTTATCCCAGGGTGCTGGGGTTGCCATGGCTGTCGTGGGTGCCTATAATCGGTATATAAAATATTCAAGATCAGACAAGAAAGAAAGCAAAGAACAAAACGCTCTGGGGCGTTCGTCAGACGGAGTCTTGTCGGTTTTATGATTTCATACGGGAAGAGAGTGAAAGATAATTCCTCAAAAAAGAAACTTTGACAAGAATGGGATTCGAACCCATGCCTCTTTCGAGAGTAGAATCCTATGTGCGACACAGGAAAGTTTGACAACTTGAGTCTACCGCCATAACCGCTCGGCCACCTTGCCAGTTGCTTGATAGGAGGCAGCCTCCATTCTTTTCCTAAGTTCAGCGTTGCAGCGAAGGGAAATTGCGGGGGCCACTAAGTACATAAGTCCTAGGCACACATCTATACGTACTATAAACGTAAATCTTCTCAGCATGGAGTTGTTTATTTGTTCATATGACTACCTAACTTAGGTGGATTTATAGTGACGCTTTAAAATTTTTAGTTTTGAGGAGTCATTCTTTTCATGATGTGATCACCGGTATAACTTTTGCCAGATAGACGTGAGTAGGTTTCAGAAGCAAAGTTGTTTTCTGTACGGGCTACTTAGCTTGGTAAGGTAACTTGAGGTAGTTCCCTCGGTATACGAATATGTACCATCTTACTTACATCTTCAGTTCAGTACCAAAATTTGTAAGTGCTCCAACAATAGCACAAAATAAGAGAGGGCCGTGCGAGCAAGGTTTATAGAAGTTGTCTAGGTTAATAGGCTCACTCGAAAGGTAATTGTTTGTGTTCAGTACAAGTTGCATCGGCTCCTAACTTGGACGTCGGTCTCTAACGTACGCGATATCGGACGTTCCTCTGGCCGTGGGATATGATTTTGTGGTGATAAGTGACCTCCGTTAGCTCTCCACGAAAATGGGCATCCAGCTCTTCATGTACAATGGCGCCTATCAACGAGTTGGCAGCCCTCCGGTCCCACAGCGCCCACATTCTTCATTGCTAAACTTGGTAATTGTCTACGAACATTTTGAGTACTCATTGGGCTCCATTCCCAATGCAAACGCGGCGACCAGTCAATAGCACCAAATTCATTCATCCCGAGGCGGTCTAAAGAGCTACCAATTGTCCACCAGAGCAAGGCATATACTTATTAAATTTTATAAGTTGAGCTTTTGCTAGTTGTATATCACTTAACAGTACAGGACTAACCTTAGGTATCTGTCCTGCACATGTGGCGAGATATTGAATAAAGATATTTACCCTTTGATTTTCCATTAGTAACTGACTCGACGCTGGTGTACTTCGCAACCTCCAACACCGTCTCCGTCAAACCCCGGATTGCGCATAGGCATAGGGAGCGCACATGGCTTGGCTATACTCTGTAGCCGCGATCGCCGGGCTCGCCAGCCTGGCAACGTTCCATCAAGACGCTACAGACTACTTCTTTGCCGAAACACACTGTTATCAGGCAATACGGACGAACGTCTTGGGGGATCAAGATGTGAACTGCTTCTCGGTGTCGCCATCGGGAAGATTCTCCAAGGTCTTTAGCGTGAGTAGCGACTCCAAGCTGGCTGAGACGGCCCACTCGGGATACGCCATGCCCGGACTGTGGGACGGCCACGGTCATTTGCTGCAGTATGGTGAATTCCTCAACTCCGTTGACCTCTTTGGGTCAAAGACGATGGACGAAATCCGGGGTCGTGTTCGCAAATACGTAGACGAACATCCTGGTGTGGGTACTGCGCAGGAATGGATACGAGGCGTTGGATGGGATCAGATGGCCTTGGGAGCTATGCCGACTGCTGTGAGTTTATCGCATTTCTCTTGCGGGAGCTCGTAACGGGGCCTCGTCATTCCTATGACGTTGTGAGTTGACATGCCCCATAGGCAGACTTGGCTGCGGACAAGGATCTCAAGGACTTGTATATCATGCTGGATCGCGTAGATGTACATTGCATTTGGGTGTCCCAGGCCGTTCTCGACTTACTACCGGAGGATATCCCCGACATTCCTGGGGGAGAAATCGTTAGACACCCGGGAATGGGCGTCTTTTGTGACAATGCCATGGTCTCTGTTGTGGCGTTATGGCCAAAGCCAGACAATAGGAAGAAGGCGGTATTTGTAAAGAGCGCGATGCGGCAATTAAATGAGCACGGGCTTGTAGGAATGCATGATGCTGGAGTCAATGCTGGCAACTTGGATCTCTTCAAAGAACTGGCGGGGACTGAAGACTGGACCGTGAGAGTTTACGCCATGGTAGAGTACTACGACCGCAACGCGTTCTGTCCCAATCCCGTTGAGCGGTATAATGACAAGAACGGGTTTTTGAGCATCCAAAGCGTCAAATTATTCGCAGGTGAGTTGTACATATCCCCTCTTCCTTATCTTCCTTTCCGATTCTAATACGTAGATGTAGATGGTGCTCTCGGTAGCTGGGGCAGTGCCTTGATCGATGACTATGCGGATCGACCAGGGCTATCGGGTTCCCTCCTCGTTAATGCTTCAGAATTAACATACAGAGCTGTCTCGTGGGCCTCCAAGGGCTTCCAAGTGAATATCCACGCAATCGGCGATCTAGCAAACCGTTACGCTATCGATGCCCACACCGCTGCCCTTAGGCTCCTCTGCCCTTGTGAGCCTCTTGCAGACTGTCAAGCTCGCCATCGATTCCGCATCGAGCACGCGCAGATCATCCATGAGGATGACCAGACACGCATGCACGCTATTGGAATCATCCCATCAATCCAGCCCACGCACGCTACGTCGGACATGGCCTACGCAGAGCGGAGGCTGGGTAAGGAGCGCACAGCGAAGGAGGCGTACCGCATGCGCTCCCTCTTGGACATCAAGCCGGTCCTTGGGAGTGACTTTCCTGTCGAGCCGTCCGATCCCTTCCAGGGCATCTACGCTGCGATCACCCGGCGGAGTCCACACACCGGTCGGGGGACAGATGACGCCCCTGACGGTTGGTATACAGACGAGGTGTTGACGCTCGACCAGGCTATTCGAGGGTTTACTGAAGGACCCGCCTATGGCGGTTTTACGGAGGACAAGACAGGCGTTATCGCGCCTGGTGCGTATGCGGACTGGATTGTCCTGGACAAGCCCCTTGAAGAAACGGATGTCGAGGAGCTCCGCTCGCTCAAGGTTCGGGAGACGTGGGTTGCAGGCCGAAAGGTTTATAACCGCGACTGAAAGGCCTTCTGTGTAGCCTGGACATTACGGGCAAAGCCACTAGGGCCACATGGCAATACTGTGTTCCCATGTAATAGACTTAGACCCGATCATATATAAATAGTTGTCGCAAGAGACATCCCAAGTACTGGGAGATTATGGCGGTAAACGCATCAATGGCTAAAGTGCATCGCCTGAACGTTGGTGCTATGTAGATTACTTAACAGATGATTTCACCTTCAAAACAGTCACAGAGAGTGTGCGAGCAGCTATCATATTGCAACTAGAACATCTATCAAGTATGGATCCCGATGTAAATTTTGAGAAGAAAGCAGCTACTGTGCCGAAATTACTTCAGTTTCTGAGGTTCTTAAATCAACCTGTAGTCTTACAGTGCATTTTGACAGTTTAAGAGCTCTACTTACAACGAACTCTAGCTGCAGGTGTAGCCCCACACGCAACATCTGACACAAGCATCTGACGGCCCGCTTTTTGGGAAAGACCCCAATGCCGGGCGGCAAAGTGGATTATCTGCTCGATGACGGACGCGCCGGGAGCTTCAAGTCTATCAATTTTTGGGAGCTTCATTCAATTAGGAGCAGCTTAAGTTACACCTCGTCTAGCTTCCACGGACAACCCCCAGACAACCCCCAGCCATGCGCAGGCAAGTACCCAGAATACAAAGTGCTTGGAGCAATTCGCGGTGGCCAGTTGGAACTGACCGAGCTTTAGAAGTTCATACACATAGCTTTCCTTGCCAATGATGCGGTCGCAGGTGACTCGCCATGTCTTGCGACGCCCGTCGGCCGCTCGGGGCATTTCTACATTGAGTGTCGCCTCCACTGGCCTGCGACCTAGCCATACGCCAGTCCTTCGACCGATCGTTCACAGACATCCCCTCGGTTGCCAAGGCACAAGGATAGTGCAGCGGAGGTCGTTCTTCAAGCTCCTTCAGAAGCCCCCTCGCATGCTGAAGGAGATCGAGGCTGAACCCGGTTACGAGACATTGCTCACGTATAGAGCAGCCGTGAACGACAACCTACGACCACCTCCGCCCTCCGATCTAGTGAAAGCATGGCGTGACTTCTTTGGCTACAAAGCGACGCATCAACGTGTGGTAAACTCCACACAAAGTGCCTGTGCTCAGGGTGTGCTCGAGTACCTTTGCCGGCCCGAGAACGTCGGTCAGGATAACCTCTCCCTGGGTGATCTTTACCGGGCTATGCAATGTATAGAGAAACCGCCCAGGGACGATCCAACACATCACCTCGAGCTCTCGAGAGCCTTATTCAGGGAAATCAGAAGGAGAGAATTAGACATAGAACCCGAACCCTTCGGTACTACCACGTTGGACTGCCGGCTAAAAGAGTTCCATGGCTATTCAAACCATGTGCATTCATTCTTAGTTGCGCTATCGTTGTATGGAAGGGCACTCGAGGCGAAAGATATCTTCTTGAAAAGTCTACAGGGCCCAAGACTCCCTGATACCGAATTTCACCCTAGACACAGCCTGCTTCCCGTCATCAACGGTCTGGCTAAAGAAGGCCATGAGCGTGAGCTCCGTCAAGTGGTTAAAGAAGCTATCAAATATGGGGTCCCGTACGACGTGAGTATACAGGGTGTCATGACGAGCTTCTTCGCGCAACGCGACAATTTCGAAGAGACGAAGTTTTGGTGGTCACGGCCTCTCCGCAAAGGACGACACCCTGCGGCTAAGACATATTACGAAGTGCTCCAATTTGCCCTTCGAAATGATAAAACTGAGTGGGCAATGGAGATATATCAGGATCTCATTGCGCAGATGGAGGACGGTGCTTTAAGCGACTCCAAGATCTGTTGGGATGTTTCTTTCCAGTACGCCTTTCTTCTGCTAGGAAAAGGAATTGACCACATTGAGCACATGTTCAACATAGCTTTCGACCACTCTAAAGACAAGCCGAAAGCTCGACCCAACATAGGGTCCATCAATTCTCTTGTCAAGTGCGCCGTAGACAAGGATGACCCTTACATGGCGGAAAGGTTCATCTCGTTATCTAAGAAAATGGGGTTCACGCCCGATCTAACGACCTATATTCTGCAGCTGGAGTATCGACTTCGGGCTAACGATCTGGATGGCGCATTCACCGCTTTCCAGGCACTGCGGAACCTCGACACGTCTTCTCACGATCGAGAGCTCTCGGTGCTCAATAAACTTATTCGCGAAATGTGCACGTCTACCCGACCTGATTATGAGAAAATACTAGACGTGACGAGCTACTTGGAACAACGGCATGTAACCTTGGAGCCCGAGACCGTGGTCTCGATATGCATGGCTTTCCTCAAGAATGACGAAACGTATGAAGTGATTGACACGCTTTCTCTTCATACGGCGCATTATAGCATTTCCGAGCGTCAAATGGTACGGAAATCCTTTGTCGACTACTGCCTCGACAAGAAGAACAGCACGGCGCGAGTATGGGACGCATATGCTTTGCTGCGCCAATTCTTTCCCGAGCTGGAAAGGGACGATCGAGTGTCCATTATGGACGCCTTTTTTGATAGGCGCCGTGCCGATATGGCCTGTCTTGTCTTCGGTCACATGCGTTCGCATGACAATCTACTATGCCGACCAACAGTAGAAACATACGTTCGTTGTCTCGAGGGCCTTGGGAGATGCCCTGACATGGACAGTCTAAAGATGATCCATAACATGTCCAAAATGGACACCACTATACAACCTGAGACGCGGCTGTATAATGCACTGATGATAGGGCATATTGCGTGCGACGAATCTTCTAGGGCGTTAGATTTCTGGAAAGAGATCACCACATCACCGGAGGGACCTTCATACGCGAGTTTGGAGATTGCATTCCGCGCCTACGAAGCACAGCCCTACGGTGATGTGCCCGCCAAAGAACTGTGGGCTAAAATCATGAACTTGGAGATAGACGTGCCGGAGCACCTTTATGCGGCTTATTTGACAACATTGGCAGCTCATAGCCGCCTGCCAGAGGTGAAGCCGCTCTTGGAGGATAGTAACGGGATCATTGGGAAGCGTGCCGACTTCTTAACGTGAGTATCTCACCATCCTGAAGGATATCCGTAGCTAACACATATATAGATTTGCCTACATCTATAATGCCTTGCCGTCCAAGGAAATGAAAGAAGATTTTGAGTCTTGGGCACAACTTGAGTTCCCGCCACTCTGGAAATCACTCACCCAAAAACACCGGAGGAAGAAGGATGAGGATGGGCTGTTGCAATTTAAGATCACCAGGCCGTGGAAAGCATGATAAAGTTGTACAATATATTTTATACATATTGGATCTTTGCTATCTGTACATAATAATAAAAGCGACGAGATATTGTACATCTAAATTACATTGGCCATTTCGGTCTCACGACTGGTGCGGGTGTCGCCATATTTTGCAACCTCGCTTTCCTTTCATATTTTGTTATCAACTCGGGATGGTGATGCACACTAGGGTGGAGACCAAGGCCAATTGACCTTCTAACTGCCTTAGCCATCTTACGTTGGTTAGCCGGGCTCAGCCCTGTTAGGGCGCGGTTCTTTATACGGCCGGCCGTTGTGATAAATTCAGAGACGACGGTAAAGTTCTAGAATCGCGATAGTTAGCGACTTTCTTGCAAAAAGGTTCCTTACAGCCAAAAACTCCTGCGTTCATCGTATGTCTCCCTGAATCCACCTGCTTCAGACATAGATTTCGGCATGGTGGTGAGGTGGTTTGAGCGACAAAATGCTCCGCTCCCAATTTTTCTTGTAATCCCAACCAAATACTTTTTGTCTAAAACAAAAAAACTCACCCTATACATATCCAGCGGTCGGACTCCCAAGAGGTCGACGAGATCCTGCTTGCGGCCAGTATTCTTCTTCCACTTGGTCATCTCGGAAGGGCTCAGGTCGTGAGGTGAATAGACGTCGCCGAAATTCCACTTCCGCGTGATCTGGCGCATGTGGTCGTCCTGAAGTTGCATGTTTTGAAGGTTCTGTTCGATCAGCCGGCGCGATTCGGCCTTCTTCCGCCCCGGCATGCTTGCGAATATGTCGCTTGCAAGAGCCGTCGGGTCGGCGTGCTTGCTATTCGAGTCCATGCCTAATAAGGAGGACGTCTGTTTGCGGACTGTAGAGGTGATTATCTCGAGCGGTTAGCTGTTTTATTCTTGCTCGATTCTTGCTTAAGCGAGGTACTGGTCGCTGAACTTCACTGATTTCGACTGGGGAAGGGCTTCAAGGTAATCGTATGGCTTACGCGCTTGTGAGGGAGCTTTTGTAGATAGAGGTGCGGCCAGCGTCTTGAAAGAGGATATGCCCTGCCGCAGGGCGGAGAATTTCGGTAACTGTGGAGGCATCGCGGACGTTGTGAGAAGCTGACGATGACCGTGATGCGATATCGTTGATAATTGACGATTGGTCTAAACTTTTGGATGTTTGGTCCCTATCTGCCATAGAAGAGAATATCGGATAATTGGATTTAGCAGATAAACCAATAATAGATGGGTCTTATCTGTACATTCATAGTTCATCAAGCCGCGGAAAGTGGATCCAGCGGGCTTGCTGAGCCTTGTTAGCCAAATATTTTCTTATCCTTATCGTACATTTGGCTATCTAAGTTCTTAATGAGAGGCTCACGCCTGGATTTACAATTACCATCAACCATACGCCTCACCTACCAAGCGTATCGACTGTTTTCTTCACTGAAATACACTTTGAAGAACCAAGTAGAGTCTAATCTGAATAAAGACTTCAAGCTACCGGAAATCAGGCAAAATGGTTCGAAAGCTTAAGCACCACGAGTCAAAGCTGGTGAGTATTTTGCCTTAACCCCAGTGTGAAGCGCTCTGGCTGAAGTTGCTAATTCCTGTATTAGTACGTATAACTCGCACTTCAGGTTGCTTTTCCAAGGGAACCAATATTTTCCGGGCCCCTTCGACGTTGAACAGGAGGTTCTGACATATATTAGGCTCAAGAAGACAGATTTTGTCACCTGGAAACAAGATAATGACCATCGCGATGCAGCCGTTATCCGAAGGTGTACGTCATCTGTCTAAAGCTTCTCGCTGCGCCCGTACATCTCTCATCGAGCAGGAGAAAATTCTGACATAATTGTAAAGATATGATCCAGGACAGAGGAGATTATCAAAAGTGAGTCGGACCAGATAGCGGATTTTTTACCTTCAGAAATGCTGATTGAGATGATTAGGTATAATAAACTCTGCGGCGTGAGTCAAAAGTAAACTGCGGCTCAATATATGACTAGAGTTCTGACACAGATTCCAGTCTTTGCGGCAATTTGCTCACAGACTCTCACTTTTACCCCCGGAGAGTGCGACGCGGCAAAAGGTGTGTCTCCTTTTCCTTCACTCTCCAAGCAGTGCCATGAGATATTATGGTCAACCCCCGATTTTAGCCTGGCACTGAAGCAGTCGCTAACTTGTCCTCCATAGCACGAGAAACTCTTGCTAGAGAAGCTTCATGATATGGGTATTCTCTCGTCTACTTCTAAGCTCTCCAACGTCGAACATGGCGTCACAGTATCTGCAATGGTATTTACCATCCCCTCAAACATATTAATTATGTATACTAATCATGACGACTAGGCGAGAAGGCGACTCCCTGTTGTAATGACGCGTTTACGAATGGCGGAAACAATTCAAGCGTAAGTACAGCCCTGGGCCGTAACCGAAAGCACAAATAGCCAGAGGTGTCACTGACCATATTTTTGCTTTGTAGGGCAACGAAGATGATAGAGCAAGGCCATGTGCGAGTTGGCGTTGAGGTAAGACTATGAACTATTTCGTATTCAATGATTGCTAGGTGAAGCCTTCGGCCGTTCACTGACCCGCGATCCAACAGACAATAACAGACCCCGCCTTCTTTGTCACAAGAAACCAGGAGGATTTGGTTACATGGACAGCAGACAGCAAGATTAAGCGTAATATCATGGCCTACCGCCAGAAACTAGACGACTTTGAGCTCTTATAGATGGGAAATGTAGTCATGGAGCAAAATTGATGGACATTGGCGCACTCACGAAGCATTAAAAAGGGCGTTTAGGAGTTCGGGCCTGTACTCTCATGCATTGGACGAGGCGATATTGTAGTTATACCCACCAAGGTCAATCGTCTTGCCAAATTTTTGCAGAAATATGTGTGACCGAAGATTGTGACTGTCTACGGGACTTAATACCTTCTGGCTGGTAAAAGCCCCTCGATCTTAATGCTGACAAACGTTATATCTTCTACCGCTCTATTTAGTGTTTCATACCGTCCATACAGACAGTAGACAGGTACCACTGGATCACGTGATCAGATTTATACGTGGCTTCGCCTCTTCTTTGCGCATACCCACTTATTATTACATTCATTTCAAGTTACTTTCACGTGCTGCTTACATGTAACTGGGTACCATATATCTCGTGTCGTCTTTGTCAAACAATTAAACGTTGGGCATAACAACTATGAGGAATTAGGTAGCTAGTAAGTTCAATACAGTGGGATCCTTCCTCAGAATTTACTTTTGATGCCGCCATGCCGCCAACTCTTCATACCGGCGTAGTTTCCGGCCAAAAAGCAACATGGTACAATCAGAAAACATCGTCATTTTAGATGACCATAGCACGGCTTCTGAAGGACTCGCGAGTTCTACTACTTCTAGAAGGATAAAAAACCCAGGTTCCACCAAGCGCAGACCGAATTCCGAGCCCATAGAAATCGACGATTGGAGCGATGAATCAGATGACCGTTCCACAGGCATTAAAAGAAGGAAGACGGCTAGGGAGAAGTCAATCTCTGTCAAAGGCAAAAAGGGATCTACTACCAGAGGTCGACCACCGAAGAGACTTGCTAGTCGAAATGTCAATCCACAGCGGAAAGACAACAGTGGCTCGGAGATCAGGCCTGAGCCTGCCTCAGATTTACCTCCCTACTTCCAAAAGCGACGAACGGCTTTCGACGAAGCCTATAAAACCCTCCATGAGGCTGGACTCCGGTTACCCCCAGATTACTCAGATGTCTACTTCTCTGATGAGGAAAGACTCGAAGAGCTGGAAGAGAAGCCGCAATTCGATCCAAGTAGTGGCATTAAACCATGTCAGCCGTACAAAGATATCCATATCGCCGGCGGACTCATACCGGCCTCAATTGCGCAGTATCTCCGAGACTACCAGATTGAAGGAGTGCGATTCCTTTATGACCTTTTCGTGCACCAGCGCGGCGGCATTCTCGGCGATGATATGGGCCTAGGTAAAACGGTTCAAGTTGCTGCCTTCTTGACTGTCGCTTTCGCCAAGACCGGCGACAGTCGCGACGCTAAAAGGATGAGGAAGTTCCGTCGCACCAAGGATGGTTGGTATCCGCGTGCTTTGATTGTGTGCCCGGGGTCTTTGATCGAGAACTGGAAGAACGAGCTGGACAGATGGGGCTGGTGGGTTGTCGACCTCTTCCACGGCCCCAAGCGTGACGATGTGCTGGAGACGGCTAGGGCAGGGAGACTGGAGGTCATGATTACCACGTACACTACATACAAAAACAGTGCTACCGAGATCAACATTGTCCCCTGGGACATCGTCATTGCTGATGAATGCCATTGTATCAAGGATCGCACCGCCGGCATCACTCAGTCGATGAACATGGTGAACTCGTTGTGTAGAATTGGCTTAACCGGCACGGCTATCCAAAACAATTACGAAGAGTTATGGGCGCTGCTGAATTGGACCAACCCAGGCCAATTCGGTACCCGATCAGACTGGCAACGAATGATCTGCCAGCCTCTCACAATCGGGCAGAGTCATGATGCTACGCTTCACCAGTTAAGCAAGGCGCGTGCCACGGCGAAAAAACTACGCGACAACCTTCTTTCTAGGTTCTTCTTGCGTCGTCTGAAGAGTTTATTGGCAGATCAATTACCGAAGAAAACCGACAAGGTCGTATTTTGCCCTCTCTCAGATCTCCAGCGGGGGGCATATGAGAATATACTTGCTAGTTCGATGGCCCAGTTTGTGCTGGCGTCATTCGACCAGTGTCCCTGCGCTTCAGGGCACACAAGAGGCGGCTGTTGTTACCAAGTCAACGCCGACGGTGAGAAATGGGAAAAGCTCGTGTTTCCTCTTATCATCTCGTTACAGAAGCTGGCGAATCACTTTAATCTTTTAATGCCGCGAAACGCCGACGCCCCCGACAAGTATGAGAGAGAACTTCGAATTCTTCAAGCAGCAGCGCCACAAGATTGGGAGGAGCACTATGTGAAACGTGATTCCATGCTCAATCTTGCTAATCCCGAATACTGTGGGAAGTGGAAAGTCCTCAAGAAGCTCCTGGAGTTTTGGTATAAAAATGGCGACAAAGTGCTAGTCTTCTCACATAGCGTGAGGTTGTTGACTATCTTACAACAGCTCTTCAATAAGACGCTATATAATGTCAGTTACCTAGACGGCTCACTTTCGTACGAAGAGCGGCAGTCAGTAGTGGACGACTTCAACAGTGATCCGAACCAGTTCATCTTCCTGATCTCGACCAAAGCCGGAGGAGTCGGGCTCAATATCACATCAGCCAACAAGGTTGTTATCATGGATCCCCATTGGAATCCGAGTTATGACCTACAAGCGCAAGACCGAGCATATCGTATTGGTCAAGTGCGTGATGTAGATGTCTATCGTTTGATATCCGTAGGTACAATTGAAGAAATCACATACGCACGGCAGATCTATAAGCAACAGCAGGCAAATATCGGTTATAATGCTTCAAATGAACGCCGCTATTTCAAGGGTGTACAGCACCAAAGCCACAACAAAGGAGAGCTATTTGGTATACGAAACCTGTTGACATACAATGGTGATCAAGGTGTTCTTCGCGACATCGTAAACAAGACCAATGTAGCCGAAGCTAGAGCTGGTGTCAAGATGATGGACATTGACATAAACGAGGTAGCCAAGGTCGCAGAGGATGATATCCCCATCAAGAAGGAAGCGGATGATGAGAGCGGGGGTTTGAAACAGCTTTCCGCGATGCTTACTGCCCCAGGCAACAAAAACGGTGTCATACAGCTTCCGAAGGCAGACACGAAGGCTAAGAGCGATCCCATACAGGCAATTTTGGCAGGCGAGGGTGTAGAATATACTCACGAGAACTCGGAAGTCATCGGATCATCGAAGGTAGAAAATGAGTTATCACGATTGGCAGAAAAGGCGACCGACCCGGACGCAGATCTGGCTGGCCTCTCTTTGTTTCTTGACAGCCAGCGTGCTTCTGCCGGTCGTAACCTCAAAACTTTTCATACCGAGTTCAACCCGCCTCCCGACGTCATGCAGCGGCAATTTTGTACGATGGCAAAAGAATTTGGCTTTGCAAATGTCACAGAGTTTGCTTTAGCCGTCGAGGGCATGACGCAGGAGCAACGAAGGAATTGCCTGGACGCGTTTTACAAGACACGTGCCGAGAAGCTTCTAAAAAACATCGAGACTGAAGATGAGGACGAAGACGAGGATAAGCCAAAAGCCGAGACCGATATTGATGACACCGTGATCAAAACTGAGATAGACATTCCCAATCAGAACGCAGTTGGCGATATCTCAGAGGTAAATATTGAGTCCAATTACGAAGGTCCGGCTCAGGTGGATACTGGAAACACGACGAAGATCAAGCAAGAACCCGATGGTGAACCCTTGATTAAGGCCGAGGGGCGTTCACCGAGTCACGATAAGCCTAAATCGGATAGTCGTTCCACCTCGATCTGGCTACCGGACGACGAGGAAACAGACGAATTATGATTTCTGGCGGTTCTTGTGATACTCCTATGATCTCGTGCGGAGTTGGAGGATAGGGGGATTGTGTTATGCCTTGGGAGTTTCTGGTTTGGCGCATATCATGGGTAGACAGACGATTACGAGTTCTCAGCAGTCTTATTCGGGCAACCGAACAAAATTCATTCTCATGTGTAGAATAAGGTATCTAACCTAGTATGTAATATGTATAGCATGGTACTTCTAAAGAAGACCGGTCCTATCTGACTGGTTATTGCTCTAAAAAACGAAACCGGGGGATGACTTAACTGATATCTACCGCTTTTCCCCCGGAATTGGACTATACTGTCATTTCCACTGCTTGCGAGTAAAACAACTAACCGCATACGTATAAGAGGGTCAAATGGCCAGAATAGACCACAGGTTGAGCAAATATAGATAATTTATGTAGGGCGATTCGAGACTATCGATGCTCACGACGACATCTTGATATTGACCAGTCCATACCCGTGATTGTGTACATGTACACCTAACCTAGCTACCTACATGCGAAGCGGCGGTCAGTACTGTGCCCCCGTCACAACAGCTTGTGACATCTATTGTCAGTGTATCATACACACACAGCCTAGCATTTACCTTTCCAGGCCACTTACGTGGAGTCCGAGCCCCGTGTGACTTCGTGTGTGGTGTTGCTGTTGTTGCTGTTGTTATTTTTACCGGTAGTAGGAGGCACGATGGACACACCTAGGTTAGGTGAGAATGCCTTTATTTTTGGTTTTAAGGGCCCAGTCTGTTTACTTTGGTTTTTATGTATTCGTCTCTGTATCCACGGCCACATCGCCATACATACTCACGAATACACTCACGCTCACACCTGGTTTTTGAAAAGAGGAGGCCGATTAAGCCGAAGGGTTTTTAGTTTGGACCTTAGAATGTCTCATTTCATTCCAGTATGAAAAGTTTTCGTATTTTGACGACGAAAACTCAGATGAGGACATTGTGTATCCTTGTGCTACCTACCCCAATACGACTACTTACCTACTTTACCTAAAGTTACTTGGGTACCTATCTATCTAACATGTATGTAGAAGTTATGCCATCTATGTATCTAGCATCTGAGCCAAGCACGGTCGCTTAAATAGTAGCGGAGAAGTAAAAGCTTAAATTATAAGGGGAGAGTTCGACGGTTATTGCTGTAATCTGGTATACATATGTAGTAGAGTGGGTTAGATTGTCAGGCGACAGTTTTAAAACATGAATCTCTCGGTATGTAGCCGAGTGGATTCTTGACGGAGGCCCTGACATTAGCGCATCGTCTATCACTGATCAGCTACAGTACATAAAAGATCTGTCTGGGTTTCCCGCCCGGCCACGTCGTCACGAAGGCGCTCAGAAATAGTGATGGGCAACGGCCAAGAGGATTAGGTAAAGCTGTCTTTGAAAAATTGAAGGGGTTCTGTCGACGCCGCGACGTATGTGGCGTCCTGGCTGGTAGTGTCCCTGGCATGTATGTTGCCTCGACTTAATGAAGGTGACTGGAGGCTGGTATGGGAACGAGGTGAGACAACGGCGCAGCTGCGTAGCACAACAAATTTCCGACAGGTATAATACCACATAGATCGAGAATGCCTAAAGATCCTATATCCGAGGATTCTTGGATATCGTCTCTTGGTAACGCAGCATACCGGTCAAGTAGCACCACTGGTCGTAAATAGCGTGTTTGCTTTTACCTACCATGTCGTTTAGCCGAAAGCGGAAATTTCTATAATAGGTATGGCGCATGGTGGACATACATCAGGGAACAGGCCGTCCCTGCATATCTGCCGTTTATCATTGCCAAACTTAAGAGCGAGCTCTATGGTAACGTGTTTCATGTTTATGTGTTTCTACCAAGCAGACGCTCAGAATTCGTTGATACCAAGAAAACATGACTCCATTTGTCTTGCAAGGTGCAGAGTCTGTTCAGCGATGAGTATTTTCATTCGTACGTAATGCAGCATAATCTCGGCAAGTTGCATTGAAACTGTGAAAACGGGGACATCGTCTTCACCCCCGATATTTCTCCTTCCGCAGCCGTGGGTAGCAACACACTGGAGACATGGCCTCGGGAGGAGATATCCCATTGGGTCGAAGTTTCTTCGTTGGGTAGATGTGACTACCTAATGCACTGTAGGTACCCAAGGTTAAGTGAGCTAGGAGCTACTCAAGCTAGCACCGTCATAGCCAATTGATCGTCCATTGGCCATTCCTGAAGCAAGTACGTGTTTGCTCAACTTTGTGCATGCCTTCTTATTGATGGGCTGCCAATAATTGCGTGGCTGTTTACCTATTTTTTCGCAAACACTGCAGCTGGGCAGGTACTATGCTCGTTTTGCCGCCCATTTAACAAACGGACCAAGTGTAAGACATGCAGACTCTCGCTCAACTTCCAACCATCGCCAACCATCACGAACAATCGCTACCCACCTCTCGGCAAGAGTACCCGCTCCCCATTTAATAATCTGAGCTCATCGCCCACTCGTTTCATCTTATCTGCTTTTTTAGCACGTTGGTTCCTGTCTCGGACGCCAATCATTCGGCCAAAAAATATGCACATTCGTTGCGCCGATTCCTCACTACCCTGAAGATCCTTACCCACTCCCGTCGACTGCCAAGCCTCACCCCCTGACAACGTCATAGCCCATACCGACTTACCCGTGGCGTTGCAACTTTGCCATCTATGCGTTTTCCCGCCGCCTTTTTCATTAACGTCTTGCCTTAAGTAGACAGGCACCTCGAGGATCTTGTTTTTTTCCCGACTTAATCTCTATTTCCAATACCTACGCAGCCCAGAGACTCGAATATGAAGTCGTTCATTCTAGCACTGACCGCCCTTGCCGTGGCCGAGGCTGGTATTGTTCTTCGTCCACGACAGGGTGCCGACGCTTGTTGCTTTGGCCTCGAGTCGGTCGGTATTATTGACGAGGAGGTGAACGAGAGTCATGTTGGTGGTCTGAGCCTCGGCGGCGCATTTCAGAAGGGTGGATTCTGCATCGACAAATCCACAAAGAAGATTCAGGATACTCTCAATCATGGCTGCTTCATGCGGGCCCCAGATGAACAGTTCCGATGCTATGCAGGGCTCGCTGGTGACAGAGAGTTCGATATTGAGCCTGCCGGTTCGAATGGTAGACTGTATCTGAGTTACGACAATGGCCAGGGCAACTTTTGGGCGTGCCCCGTTGGCTCGGGTGCGGACAAATATTACAACCTTTTCTCGGCATCCAAGGCTAACACAACTGGATGTGCTTCGGTTGCGCTCTCTCTATATAACACATCACCAGCTTGCTCAGCCTACCCCTCGAATGCGACCGTGGGCGCTATACGCACAGGTTTGAAGCCGCGCATCAGATTCGGCAATAGAAAACCCACACCGAAAACGCCCAGAGCGCCCACCCGACAAGACTACGATCATGTGCCTGGCGCTGGATTATGGCTAGGCACGCCCTCGAGCTCGGGCATCGGCCCCGAAGCCGCAGCCACTTCTGCTGGCAAAGCATCCCAGTCCTGCTCGGTCAGTTCATCTGCGCCATCCATCGCGCCAATCAAGTTAGGCTCAACTGACGAATCTGCCCCAGACGGAATCAAAGACAGTCATGGAGAAGCCTCCATCACATATCTAAACAGCACCATCTTCTCCTACTTCATTCCCAACTCCTTCATGCCGGAGATGTCTAACAGAAGTGCGCCCCTTTGTGCCTTGCAATTTCGCATGCCAACCTGCACTCAACTTCCGGATGGCTACCCGTGTTATAGCTTCAGTGGATTAGAGCAAGAGTACCTGTCCCATTCAGGCATGAACTTCGATCTCATTCTCGATGACGGACAGGCGCCGTGGAATAAGACGGAGCTGCACCAAGTTACCCCAACGGAAAACTCGATTCTAGGCACATTCGAGTGTGGTAGGCTAGAGGGATCGTACGGCGGGCGGAAAATGAGCTGGAATGTCAGCAGTGTGCATAACTTTGGCCTCGAGTTCCTTCAAGCCGGTGTTGGTAACGGCACGAAGTTCCAAGACGGCATCGGTGCATGGATCGTGCCCTGCCAGTAGTCGTTGGGCACGCAATATTGAAACTGAAAGCTACCAGACTTGCGACCATTTCCTACTGTTCCTAAGGCTAGCTTTAGTCAGCCACTTTGCGTGTATAGACTACAGTTGGTATAGACGGGTTCTGGGGAGATACTGAAATGGAGGGTAAAGGAGTTGTAATGGTAATGGTAATGGAAACTAAAAGGCTGTAGACAAAATGCATCAGGGATGCTAGCTGTATCATAATTCACTCCGTAAGTATGTATATCGAGAACAATTCGGCAAAAAGGCCCCCCGAAGACGAATTTGTAGATGACAAATATGAGTGAGTCCTCTACGCGCAGAAATTGTTGTCTAGGAAGATAAAGGAACAGACAGACCCCTCCACGTGGGCTTATCATCCATGATGGGGTGTTTTGGAGGTCGAGGCCGCAGCCAACCAAGGCGATTACCAGATTTGATGGATAATCAACCGCGTATCGGATTTCCATGTGCAATTCTTCAACTTAAATGCACAGGGAGATTGGAGATATTGGAGATTCGTGGGATCGTTGCAGCCTAGATGCCCTTTGTGGACGCCATCGAAGCACGTCAGGCTGGCGGGAGATGTCACAATCCCCGTCGAGAGGAGCTTCCCCGCAATCACCACCCACACCATGCGCCCGGAGCCTGCAGCGTCGACTTGTGAGATGATGATAACAAGGGGACAGCATCGGACGCGATGCCCAATCCGAACCGCATCCGCGATGGTGCTTGCGTTATCGTCGGGGATGGCGTGAGATACGCTCGTCCCACGTCATTACCGCCGCGTGCCGAGGAACCACACCCCGAAGGCTTGGCTTGGCTGCCTTCTTGATTGCCCGTCGCGTGCATTGCTGGGAAATGAGAGTGCGACCGGCCCGGGCATCGCGTATAAGAAGTTGGGGTCGCGCAGGCTGTGCGGATGAGGGGGGAAGAACTGCGATGGGATTTGTGTAACTCACCAAAGATTCGCAAAAGGTTAGCTCTGAGACGAAAGTTGGTTTTCATTATTCATAACTTTTGCGACAAGTAAACTTGAGGGCCTCAGTTATATTCTGGAGAGATTAGCAACACTATATATTATTATACATCGGATAGAGCGAGAGTCAGAATTGTACCTTTACGATGGCGCCTTCGGTAGCTGAGACCGTCACCCCGGCTGTCGATGCCCTCAAACAAAAGGTCGTCCCGGTCGTTGAGGATGTCCAAGAGACGACGCCCGAGAATGCCAATGGCGGTGCCGTTGGCAGTACAGAAATTGATGATGATGGTCTTCCAAAGCTAAGAACCGGTCATCGCGAGTCCTTGAAGCTCAGCGGTGTCCTTGACCAGTTCAAATATTTCGACAATACGCCCGTCATCGGCCGTGAGTTCGTCGATGTGGACTTGGCCGAATGGCTGCGCGCCCCTAACTCGGATGAGTTGTTGAGAGACTTGGCTATCACCAGTAAGTCAACTTTAAACAGTGTCACGTTATAACCCTCCCCGAGAGGTTTGGCGGTATTGTCGCATGGGCATCCTCAACCACCCAACACACTATACACCTATCGATGATCCTCTCATATTTTTAGCACTGACATTTACCGAACTTTTTCACTAGTCTCGCGACGCGGCGTGGTCTTCTTCCGGAAGCAAGACAACATCACCAACGATCTACAAAAGGAGCTCGTGCAGCGGCTGGGCGAGCTATCGGGCAAGCCCGCGACGTCCGGGCTACATATCCACCCGGTCATCAACGCGTCCCGGGACCGCGGCGGGCACGACAACGAGATCAGCGTCATCTCCTCGGTGCTGAATCGCAAGCTGTACAGGCGACTAGGCCCGCACAACAAGGCCGAGTATAACAGGCTCCAGTCCCGCCGTCAGGAGTGGCACTCGGATATCACCTTCGAGCCCATCCCTTCGGACTATGCGCTGCTGCGCCTCACGGAGCTTCCTACTACTGGTGGTGGTGAGTTTGTACCCACCTAATAACTCTGGGGTGAATGGCTTGAATATACAGCAAACATTGGAGCTAGTACAACTACTATGCCCTTCAAGAATGAGTAGAAGAGAAATGGGGAAAGGGTAACAATTACTAATGCAGAATAACGAATAGACACCCTCTGGGCCTCCGGCTACGAGGTATACGACCGCATCTCGAAGCCATTGCAGAAGTTCCTAGAGGGCCTGACGTCGTACTGCGCACAGCCATCCTTCAACGCGGCAGCGGCAGACAACGGGTTCGAGATCTTCGCCGGGCCGCGGGGCGCTCCGGAGAACGTGGGCGAGGCGCTGGAGACGCACCACCCGGTTATCCGCACGAACCCGGTGACGGGCTGGAAGAGCGTGTTCGCGGTAGGCTCGCACGTGAAGCGGATCGAAGGGCTCACGGACGACGAGTCCAAGCGCTTCCTGGACTGGTTCGTCACCTTGATCGTCGAGAACCACGACCTGCAGGTGCGCAACCGCTGGCAGAACGTCAACGACCTCGCCATCTGGGACAACCGCTCCGTCTACCACGCCGCCACCCCGGACTACCACCAGGTCTTTGGCGAGAGGACGGGCTCCCGCGCCGTCAGCCTCGGCGAGAGGCCCTATTACGATCCGCTGAGCACCGGCAGGAGAGATGGACTGGCCAAAGAGGGCGCTGCATTGTAAGGGAGGTATGTAGGTAGGTAGGTACTTTTAACATGATGACGCGGTGCAGTGCATGGAAACTTGAGGATCTAATATCTTTTCTTACCTAGGTGTATTAAAGTACGTCCTGACTCAGTTTAGTGCTTACGTACTTTCTGGGGTGGCCTGAGATTGACATGCTGTATCTTTCTGTTCTTTTCTTGACCGTTCTTTGTTCTGGTAGAGGCTGGGTATATCTTAGGAAGGACTGAGGACAGGGGAATGCTGATAGCTATACATAGAAGACCAGGGCGACATTCATTCGGTCATATTTCAGCCCTTCGTTATTGGTTATTTCTTTTCTGCAAGCTTGTGATGGTATCCGGTTGGTAGACCAGGCCAGGCATAGGAATCCTTACCGGAAAAGCTGAGGTCTAAAATTAGAAGTCGTGTCGCGATCTGGTACCTGATCCTTGCTTCATATATGTAGTCCAAGAGCAAGCCAGCCGATGCCTCCTATGTAGTCGCGTAGGTACCAGTCGAAAGAGCGGACATAACGGCCCATCACCTTCAGAGCGGTATGCTGTTATTGTCGTTTAACTCCGCTGGTTAACTCGGATATATATACTTTTAGTGCACGCATCGGCTTATACTATACTTAAGGGGCAGGTCTATAGCTATCTAGTGCACGCCAGCTTTACCCTCCTCTCGAGCTGACCGCCTTGACTTGTTGCTTCCAACCGATACTCATTCTCCAGTCACTGGGTAATGTTCAAGGTGGATATTTGGCGGGCGTCATGGCTTTCTACTTGCTGCTGGGCGTCTCCACCCTCGCCATTGTCATCTCGATATGGCGGAAGCTCTTGCCAAAGCCTTATCCGGGAATCCCATACAATGAGGAATCAGCTCGGCGTATCACGGGAGACATCCCGAGCCTCATCCCACTCATGCAGCAGGAGAAGACCGGGTTCTCAACGGCGGTCTTCGCGTTGACGACGCAGAAGCTCGGCACGCCTGTGGCCCAATTTCTCTTCCCCGGGATTCGAAAGCCGTTTATTATTATTGACGACCCCCTAGAAATCGAAGACATCCTGCACAGGCGGAACAAGGAGTTCGACAAGGCCCCCACAGCCATCAACCTCATGCAACCGCTTTTCCCTCGGGGGACGCTCAGCCAGTACACGACTCCCGAGCTGAGGGCGCAGAAGCGCGTCTGGGCAGACGTCATGAGCGCAGAGTTCCTGCGCAAGGCCGCTGCTCCCAACATCCACAAGGCGACTGTCGAACTGCTAGAGCTATGGCGTCTCAAGGCGTCGGCCGGTTTTAAAGACGAGGCGTTCGATGTCCACGAGGATTTCCAAAACGCAGCGCTGGACGCCATCTGGGTCGCCGTGGTTGGCGAGGAGCCGGGAGTCACGCGGTACGAGATCAACAGGTTGCGCAACCAGATCGAAGGGAACACGCACGCGGACGCGGACACGACGCCCTTGCCGGCAGGCATGTTCCTGAAGGAGGAGGTGGCGTATATCGCTAATACTTTCGCGCGGAACGCCACCGGCCCGTTCCCCAAGTGGGCGCAGAAGTTGGAGACGTACACGCCGCGCTATCGCAAGTTCCGGAGGACCGTCACGGACAACATTGGGCGGGCTATGAGACAGGCTGTGAAGAGGTTCGAGCGTCTTGAGATGGGTAACTTGGAGGCTGATGAGCATGATACTTGCATGATGGACCTCGTTCTCCGGCGACAGATACTTGAAGCGAGGAGGGCTCAGAGTAGGTTTGCTCCAACACCGTCATCATCTTGACCAATGCCACAAGAAATGGATGGAATATTTCGCGCGCTAATTCTTGTCTTGATAGAGCCTTTAACGGACCCAACGAAAGATCAAAGCATGCTCGACGAGATGTTCGTCATGTTAGTCGGGGTACGTCACCAGGCTTACTTACGAAGTTCCCTGAATCTACCTACATAACCTCAAAAAAAAAGAAAAAACCTAACAAATATGTTCCAGGGCCACGACTCCACGGCCAACGCCCTCACCTGGTTCGCGCGCTACATGGAAGCCTTCCCGCAAGCCCAAACAGAGCTTCGCGCAGCGCTCCGAGCCGCGTTCGGCGATTCCAACACCGTGCCATCCGTGTCCGAGATCCTAGACACCGACATACCCTACCTGGACGCGGCTTGCGAGGAGTCATTCCGCTTAGCCGGCGTAGCGAAGGGGAATCTCCGACAGGTGCTCGTGGATACCGAGATCTTGGGATATAAGATCCCGAAGGGTGCCGAGCTGTTCATGAACTATCACATCGATCACGAACCTGTGGAAGTTGATGCCGCCAAGCGCACGCCTGCGAGTCGCGCCGCTATCGAGAAGCATGGCGATGGCTTCCAGACTGACGCGGCAAGGGATCTGGGGGTTTTCGAGCCAAGACGGTGGATCGCCAGGGATAAGAAGACGGGCAAGGAGGTGTTTAATGCTTATGCTTTGCCGTCGCTTGCTTTTGGTGGTGGGTTTAGGGGGTGTTCTGGTAAGTGCTCTCGTTCCTTTCGGCGATTATTATGCTGTGCATTGGGCACTGACTAACTGTATTGCACTAATTAGGTCGCAAACTCGCAACGATGGAGTTCCGTCTAGTCGTCACGCTTCTCCTGTTGAACTTTGAGTTCTTGGAGCTTCCCGCGAAGTATAAGTCCACGGGCGTTGACGAGAAGTTGTTCCGGCAACCTGAGATGCCCTACGCGAGAGTGCGAGCTCTGTAAGTTAGCGGACAAATCAAGGTAAACCTAAGTTGAACTACCCAGCCAGGACAGGCTAGGAGGGTGTTAAAGCAAAGCATCTTGATCATAATATACATATCGCGATGCCCTAATAATGCTTCCCACCTGTTATTCGATGGCTTTGTTATGGGGTTTGATGCCGTGCATGCTGTCGCAGAACAGGACAACGTCGTATTTCCCCTGATCCTGCTCGTCACGATCGTCACTATGCCCAGCCCTCGAGTCCGCGACAAAGGTGATACGACGGATATCGGGTTTACCATCCAGACATGGAAACGGCTCCTCCTCCTCCTCCTCCTCCTCCTCCTCTTCTTCTTCTTCTTCTTCTTCTTCTTCTTCTTCTTCTTCTTCTTCTTCTTCTTCTTCTTCTTCTTCTTCTTCTTCTTCTTCTTCTTCTTTCTCC
>Ga0247782_1000449_pt1 | contig 26801 bp, 28 predicted proteins | sample UWRJL019104C5_FD_179928 | JGI IMG/M metagenome (GOLD analysis project Ga0247782, IMG submission 179928) | Plant litter microbial communities from Arlington Agricultural Research Station in Wisconsin, United States - UWRJ-L019-104C-5 | ecosystem: Environmental > Terrestrial > Plant litter >...
AGTCTAGAGGCAAAGACGGCTCACCTGCAGCATAGTCAGGCGTCCAGAAGGAGTCTGCGAAACCCGGCATCGCAACGGTGCGAGATCTCAACAGCTGTTTCGTAATCCGTAAGTCGGTCGAGCGCAAACTGAATGGTTACGAATAGTGAAGAGAGATTCCCAATGAGCTGACGGCCAACTTGCTAGCCGAAGGTAGGGATCAGCAGGCGAAACACAATAGCTACTATACTGTAATGGCCAAGGGGACGATGGCATGCGATGACGCAGATGCAGTATCGAAGGGAAATCGAACAAGCAAGGTACGGTAAGGTAAGATAGAGTCGGGAACGATCGCGCCACTGCCGACGTTTCTCGTTGCTGTTGTGATCGTACCTGGTTGCCGTATACCGTATCTGAGGTCGAATGAACAAGGAGACACAGTCTGCCCAAAAGCAAAAGAATATTGTGCTGTTGCCTAACAAAGGAAGTAGGGCCGTAGAGACCACCTGGGTAGTGTTAGTAGTTGGAAGTTAGAGAATTCAAGGTACGAAGTAGCTCTGTCTGACTATCTGCCGACGATGCAACGAAAGGAAAGAAAAAAGACAGCAAGTCCTGGCTGGCTTATTGTTTGTGCATGTGTGTTTCGACTATCTCCAGGTTTGGTTGTTCGTAGGATGCTACAGGATTCCGGGCTGACAGGCCAAGAAATAGCACGGTTAAGCTGGGAAGTTATTGGACAAATGACGCTATAAGGGGCTACGTAAAGAGGCTAGCCGCCGAGTCGTTAGCTTTTTAGTGTCTTTTCTGCGGCTGAGCAGCGTTGTTTGTGCTGGAAATTGCTACGTTCCCAGGGAATGTGGCTCTGCAAATGCGACCAGGCCGGCAAAGCAGGGACCTAATTCCAGACAAGGTACGAGGTGCTGTCCCTGATAGGGCTGTGACAGATAAATTTCATAGTTTGAACAGACATATGTCGGTACCGCTGTATGCCGTATTTCCTTACTTAATTACCGTACAGCAGTATAGAACTGGCGTTTCGCTCGCCTACACTTTATTATTAATAACTTGTCGTGACACAACAATCCGCCCTTACGTGCCATCTCCGATTCGCATTCGCAAAGACTATTGCCGAGAGATCAACGTACACCGCCTGGGTAGGTAGGTAATGTAAAAATACGATGAGCCCTCAAGGACTGGACTAGAAACCCCTGGCACTTAAGGTACATACTTATTAGGTACACGTACTTACAACTCTCAGTCTCACCCGGAACTCCAGTACGGGTTTACATGGTAGTTAACGGCTTGCAAAGTGACGAAAGACTATGTAGAATATAGACGTCCTTACCGTGCGTACTATGTTTTCAAGACTAGCGGAAAACTTGTAAAGACTATAACTTCTCTGTATCGAGATCGCTGTTACATTGCATTGATACCACGATTGGTCAAATGCTCTCTTTGTTGGAGTACGAACGTTGGATATAGTCGATCTATGCTGTGCTAGTTCACCTGCAGTAGTATCCAAGTCGTGTAGATTGCCTACATGGGTAGGTACATAGAGTAGCTAGCTCAAGTGATTACAAACCACGAGATTTGTTAACTACAACTCATAAACACATGACGTCCAGATTCATACTTACTCCATCGCCTGGCCAAACGCTCTCTGCAAACGCTCTCTATATATAACCGTCACTGGTACTGTAAAGGGTGGCCTCATTCGGCTTTCTGGGTCAAAGGTTTTTCCCTCGTGGAAGTGGAATCCAGCCCTTTGAGACAGTATATCACCTCATCAGAAACCCCCAGTCTTTCTGCGAGGCTCGAGGACGCTACATCGTCAATATGTTGGAGAAACAGGCTCCCGAGGAGGAGAGTATCGGGAGGTCCCGCCGCCGAGCGTCGCCTGTCAAGCCCTTAGCATTCTCGATCATTGTTTTGACACTTCTGGGAACCTTGTTCCACTCGAAGTTGTCATGTTACCATCCGCTAGGTCACGGACACTCCCGCTTGAATTCAATGTCCATCGAAGATAGAGTTGACAAAATCCTATCAAAGACACCGTTGATAGGTCCGTGAGCAATCTCACCTTTTGCCAAAACCCAATGTCCTTCGCTCAATAGTGACTGATCGTGACCCTAGATGGACATAACGATCTTGCCATCTCCATACTGAGCACGTTTAACAATCACATCTACAACGAGAATTTTACAAAGCCCTTCGAACAGGGTGGGCTGTCCTCCCACACTGATCTCCCTAGGCTGAGAGCAGGGAAAAATGGTGGTGCATTCTGGAGTGTCTACACGCCCTGTCCAGCCAATGGTTCGGACTACTCGAACGAGAACTATGCCGCCAGTAAGTGCTCCCATGACTTTTTACCGACAGGACTCCTCAACTAAATGCGATTCAAGGCGTCCAACTTACGCTGCAGCAAATCGATCTCATGACCCGGCTGCAAGCCGCTTATCCGGACGACTTTTCAGGCATCGTCGACAGCAAGTCCGCTAGGGAAGCCTTTAAGCGGGGCAAGCTGATCTCGCCGCTCGGAGTCGAGGGCCTACACCAGATTGGCAACTCCGTGGCCAACCTCCGGCGTTTCCATGCCTTGGGTGTTCGCTACGCGACCCTCACCCACAACTGCGGAAACATCTTCGCAGACGCTGCGCTCTGGGGGAACCCACTTCATCAGGCACCGCCTTACTGGGGTGGTGTTTCTCTCAAGGGTCGCCAGCTCATCAACGAGATGAACCGCATCGGCATGATTGTTGATTTATCTCATACGAGTGTGGACACAATGGTAGACGTGCTCGGAGGCAGCGAGGAAGAAGAGGGATGGGCCGGCAGCAAGGCCCCTGTCATGTTTAGCCACAGCTCAGCGTATGCGCTGTGCCCTCATCCTCGTAACGTCCCAGACCATGTTCTCGAGCTCGTGAAGAAGCGGAACTCGATCGTCATGGGTAAGTGCCCTCCCCCGCTAGCCACTCGCATCGCTTTTCATTCACCGAAAATGCTAATACTTAAGACAGTGAATTTCGCGCCCGACTTTGTCAGCTGCGTGGCGAGCAACGCGACGACTGGCTTGCCGGATTTCTACCCGGCCAACAACACCTTGTCGCACGTTGCCGACCACATCACGTATATCGGAGACTTGATCGGGTACGATTACGTGGGACTCGGCAGCGACTTCAACGGAATCAGCTCCACACCCGAAGGTCTCGATGATGTCTCCAAGTACCCCGACCTCATTGCTGAGCTTCTGCGTCGGGGCGTTTCGGACAACGATGCAGCTAAACTCGTGGGCAGGAACATTCTGCGGGTCTGGGAGGACGTTGAGAAGGTCGCGGCTAAGTTGCAAGCCAAGGGAGAGCCAGTTCTGGAAGACGACATGCCGCGTTTATTCTGAGGTGCTGACTGGACAAACGACTTTAAATGTGAACAAACATTGTCCAGAGATGATATATGCCGTACTTGCGGTGTTATCCTCTCCTCACTCAGCCAGCTGCTGAATCAAAGTTACTATATGTCTAAAAAGACAAGTATATATTGGTATATATCACGTGCGCCTTCAATGTTAGTGTTGTATTTATTGTAGATCCCCTCTCATTAATGTACAAGGGAAATGTGATCCCTAAATTTATGATAATACAGCGAAACCGAGGCCGCCTGATGTAAAACGACAAACGGAGGGCTCGAATGGGGTGACCGCTTCACATCATAAATTTTTCCAGTAACGCCAGGCCCAATGCTTTGTTTGCCTCCTCGTCTCTATACACATAGCATCTCCCTCTTCTAAACAGAGAAGAGCTTAGGGAGTCGCTCACTTGCCTCAGGAGCTAGCTTTCCTTCACCTTTGCCGCCCCCATCGTCTCTATTTATCCCATTCTCTTATATTATCCGCGGCGCTCCAGTTTATTCAGCTTCTTAGCCGTCTCGATCTGTGTACGGGTGCGCTGGCCACGGACGGGTAGACCCATAGCATGGCGACGGCCACGGTAAGTACCCATATCACGCAGGCGCTTGATGTTATCCTGGACTATGCGGCGCGCGTCGTTCTCAATGGTCATGTTGGAGAGTTCGGCGGTCAGGGCCGTGACTGTCTTTGCAGGGATCGACCCCATGCGCGCGCGCGGGTGGATGGTGTATTTCGCCATGATGCGGGCTGAGGCCTGGGGGCCGAGGCCATAGAAGGTTTCGAGGGCTTTCTGTGGAAGCGAATCAGTTATTGGCGCCCGAGTCTGGAGAGAAGCTGCCCTTGGCTGGTTGATTGAGACATCGATAGAATCCGTAGATCAAGACTGCTGTTGCGACTTGGAAAAAATGGAAACAGTCGGAGGATGGTTCGAGGATGGTCCGCAGGTAGAGACAAAATATGAGCATACCTTCACCAACTTCAAGTCGTTGAAGTGTGATCCTAATATGGACGGCTAATAACGTGAGCACTCGAGATCCAGTAAGCCTGCGGCGAGGAGAAACTCACCATTGTGCGTTGTGGTCAAACACCTAACTGCCCCCGGTAGACCGTTCTCTGTTTGTTCTTTACTTTGTGTCGTCAAATCCGCGAATCAATTATCTATCGGATTATGGCTTTCGGGAGCTGATGTTGCAACCTTGAACCGAATTGGATGCACGAGCCACTGGTATCAGGGCTGATATGAACGAGCCCACTTGCCTTCAAGGGCATGTATAACCGTATGCTGTGGCTGCTGGCAGGATTCTACCTACCCAGGTAGGGACTAGCGCGAATCTCTATGCTTTGCCTTAGTCAGGCACAACACGCAATGATATGCGACAAGATTTAGACACCAAGAATAGCTATCACAAGGAAGCCCGGCTTATTTGATGCGCAATTCAATAATCTATTGGGTGAGATTTGTTCCATCAGATTTCATAAATTTTTTGTCGAGGATTTTGGTATTAAAACAGCAGTACCTAGTTCAGTAATGTACTCGTACTTATGGCCTTGGACCGAAACTGAGCACAGAAGAGAATGTGCTAATTCCCAATCTCTTTGGATTTGCCTAGTCAAACCGTTCGTTTTCTTTTTTTTCATGGACAGGCCGTGGGCTTATTGTTTGGCTTCACATTTCCAATATTATGTTGATGAGCCAGAAAGTCTGGTTTGGATACTTGCCCAATACCATTCGCACGTAATCATGCCAATCATCGTTCCAGAGACCGATGGACAGCGTTGTACTTAAATATTCCTAATACTCCAGCAACCTTAATGCATATTCCCAGTCGATAATGCATAGCTCTCCATCGGGTTTGACCATGACGTCCTTCCTTTGAAGATCGTTATGGGTAAAAATGGGAGAGCTATCTCTGCGAAGGACAACCAGCAGCATATGTTTGTAATACCGGATCTTGGAGGCCATCCGCTCACCGGCCCCAGAAGAGTACATACGGATGGCCCAATCGACCAGTTCGTCCTCGGCCGTGAATGATTTTTTGTATCTCACGAGCACCACGGGTTTCCGTGAATATGCCGTCGAGGTGGTCAGCCGTTAACGTTGCTGTAGTAACCGATATGTTGTAAACTTCAGAGTTGATCAAACTAAGTCCGAAGGGTCATCGCGATAGACGTTTTACATTTCAAAGCACGGCATTACAAACCGGGTTCTCTAGCCATACGGGTAAACTTCAAAATTGCAATATTAGTCTTTCCCGTTAGAGTCATGTATAGGAAGCTTGCCTTCAAAGATGCGTATTTGCTGTCGAACGGACTAAAATCTAGGGCTAGCCGTACTAATCTAGGTTCGTGCGTGTCCGGAGTTGACCTGGCAGACAAACGCAGTATATATTATACTCTGCGTGAAGGCAAGTCTTTCTAGTGCACAAAAGATTTGAAGGGGCGAGTATAATCGGCGACAATATATCGATACTTTCTATAACCCTCTTCGCATATAGCCTGCGCAATCATACGAACACTACGCTTTTCGCTTCGATATATCGGATTACTGTCGCTTCTGGAGCGCTTGGGTCCCCGCGCGAAGGCTAGTAGGGAACAGATGTCTTATAATGTTTTGTTCAACGCATCGTTTGCAGCCACCAGACGAGGATGATAGAAGGTGGCTGGCATCCGTCGTCTTTCCTCCTCGTCAAGTCGATAGACTCCGTCACGTCATGAGTTCTTTCAGGATTGGAACTGCATCACAGCGATTGCCGTGTTACTAGAGTTGGTGTCCTAGATTTGCGATACGGCGGCTTTGCGCTTGAACTATTACCTAAGCATAGTCCTATTCGGCGACTTGGTGGATCACCGACTTCCTAGGAAGTCGCTCCACGACAAACTCGTTTCATCGGTATGCTGTAGGGTCTAAACAAATATCAAGGCCAAAGTAGCTATAATTGGGATCAACATAGGACGGGACTGCCACGTTTCGAGACAGTCCGTTTTCTAGCATATTTCAAGTGAAAGATCTCAACTTCGAACGAAGGTGTCCGAGCCTTACGCACCCGGAGTAAGGGTTCCGATCCGAAAGGACCATCGCTTTTTGTTTTCGCCGCGCATTTACAGTGAGTACATCGGAGGTGGGTTCAACGGAAACTACCTGTCTTCATAGTTATGGGCGTTTGTACGCATCTGATCCCAAGCAAATATGGACCTTGCTCAACCTCAGGCTAAAAGCAGCCCGCTCAGGTGAAGCTCTACTTGGATTTAAGACAGGTAAAACCTATAGGAGGTATCTTAAGGGGGCCGGGGCGTCTCCTTAGGCTAGGTAGGTATGTATTCAGGAAGTACAGACCGTTGTTGTTAGAACTCAAGCAGACTACAGATTATAGGCGACACTGTGGGGGGCCCGTTAAGCACCCCGCATCATCAGCAAGCGTTGCAACACACCAGGTTAGGTAACTCTGTCCTTTCAGGGGCCTGTAACAGCTCCAGTTCGAGCTTTGGTGTCCTCTTATTTCTGCCGCTCTGTTCATTCGTGCCACCCACCTCTTTCTCTCCTTCGGGACTTCTTTTTTGCTTTGAAACAACGAACAGTTGGGTTATTTCCTTCTGTATCAAAGCAATTCCATAGTAATCATTTGTTTTCTAATCAATTGGTCAATAGTAACTGCCGGAACCATGTTTAACGTGCGCCGGCTGTTCGTCAGCGCTCTCTTGCTCGTGGGCTTCAGTGCTCTTCTGTTCTCGCATACTGCTGAAGCAAGCAAGGGTCCCAAGATCACTCACAAGGTTTACTTCGACATCAAGCATGGCGACGAGGATCTAGGTCGTATCGTCATGGGTCTCTACGGCAAGACCGTTCCCAAGACTGCCGAGAACTTCCGTGCCCTTGCTACTGGTGAGAAGGGCTACGGCTACAAGGACTCGAGCTTCCACCGTGTCATCAAACAGTTCATGATTCAAGGCGGCGACTTCACCAAGGGCGACGGCACCGGTGGCAAGTCCAGTACGTAGCACGCATCGCTCCTCCGTAATGGCCAAAGCCTGCTAACACATTTGCCGCCAGTCTACGGTGATCGCTTCGAGGACGAGAACTTCAAGCTAAAGCACACGAAGCCTGGCCTGTTGTCCATGGCCAATGCTGGAAAGGATACCAACGGCTCCCAATTCTTCATTACGACCATCGTCACATCGTGAGCTATACCCTCCCTTATCGATTTATCGTCTTGAAATAAGCTACGATACGCAAGCCATCGTGAACACCAAGCTAACTTCCCCTGACGTAGGTGGCTCGACGGCAAACATGTTGTATTCGGCGAAGTGTTGGAGGGCATGGACATTGTGACCAAGATTGAGAACGTGAAGACTCTGCCGGGCGACAAACCCGAAAAGAAGGTCGTGATTGCGGACAGCGGTGAGCTGGAGGTGCCGCCTGAAGGTATCCACGTGGAACTATAAGCATACAACACGATCATGCACATGCACATATGTACCTTCTTCCCAACCCCTCGGTGGTTCATAGAGGAAAAAGAAAAAAGCAACTTTGCTATTACCTAAACTCGTCCGTCCCTTACTTATTTTTTCCCGATGCTGGGCCAATTTGCTGATACGCCGTTTACTCATCCTGAAGGGGCTGCCCAGGATGACCTAGATAATGTGGATGATCTGAAGGAACGCCCTGTCTCGGAAAATTTGTCTGAGGAAGAGGGATGGTCTGCCTTACAGAAGGGTTTGTTGTTCTTCATCGTCCTCGGTGCTGTCGCATTCTACATCCGCTGGGCACAGCGCAGAGACCAGCCTGGTTATAAGAAGACCGCAGCGTAGTGGCAGAAGCTATAGGACAAGCCTGTAAAAGCTGACGACTGGGGAAAGTAAAATGCATGATGCTGAACTGTGTATAATGGATTGGTTGTAACGCGGATTAATCATTCATTCGCTTGTAGATGGGATCGAATTTGCTATATACTTGGCCCATGTGGTGTATGTTAAGCTTAACTGGATTTTGGGTTGGATTTGACAAACTTTGAGGCTATTCAACAGATCCACCAAAATTTTTGTCCCATCGATACCTACAGGTACTTATCCCACTTCAACTCACTCAACTCCGACTGCTCCAATCTCCAATAAGCCAACACATCACTTAAATTAAACAAATAGCAAAATGAAGGTCCTTAGTCTCAACTTCCTAACATGTGCTGTCAAGACGTGCAAGACATCGTCCGACTCGTATCCGTTGCACCCCAAAGATGCCGAACTCGTGCAGGACGAAATCGAGCTTAACGAAGACTTTCTAGTCAATATCCTGCCCCGCATAGATTGGACTGCCCTGTCCACCACTGCTACAGAGGTATGTGGTTTTTTCTTTTCTGGACTTTTCACAGATTAGCCCGCAAGAGCTTCTTCTTTTTAGCCTTGGCTGTTTATCTTTTCACTCTGAGTAGTCATTGCGAATTGTGAAGGAACAAAGTTTGGGACCATGCGATGAGGAAATGAGCTTGTTCACACATAAATGTAACCTCGCGCTTTGCCTCAAGTTCCCCTTTCCTCTTTCTTACTTCTTACTTCTGCACCGATTCATCATGTATGAGAGTCGTGAAAAAGTTCAAAAGGGAAGGACATTGCCGTCGAAGATGAAGAAGAACAGCCAAAAAGAAAGATAAAGAGCTAACAACCTAACTTCCCAGCTTGGCTTCCCGGCCCTGCCTGCCACGGCCCCGACGGCCGAGGAGCTGCGCGCCGACAGCAAGACGCTCCAAGACCTGCATAGCCTCCTCCTCGAGACGCAGATGGTCGAGGGCAAACTCGTGTGCGGCAGCTGCGGCCACGAGTACGCCGTCCGCGAGGGCATAGCCAATTTCTTGCTTCCTAGCCATTTGGTTTAGTTTGGTGCTTTGGGAGGGATCTATTCTCCTCTATCTCTATTCTTTTTGCGTGTTTCGAAACTCTTGCTCTTAGGCCTTCCTGGCGGGTCCTCACTATGCAAGAAGGGGGGAAGACGAGAGAAGGGGGAAGAGTCTAGGGAAGCTCAGTTCAATATGCTCCCGATCTCTCTTCTTGCGTCCTGGGCTGTAGTACCTCACGAAGCGGCTGTTAGCCCCGACGGTGCTCGCTGAGGGAGGTTCTACATATCCAAAAGGTGTCGGGAATAGACTAGATAGACGCGGAAGGGGAGAGCCTGAAGATCCGTGTCGAAGCGAAGAGAATATATGACCGAAAGCGACGGCAGAAACTGTCAACAGGTCTGTCTGGACATACCTACGCCTTACCTGGTCTGGATGCGACCTGGCAGCTATTAACCTCGACAGGAGAAACTGAACAATAGCTAGCTGCAAGATGAAGGGATCGGGTCGTTATTTTCTACGATACGATTTTACTAGTCAACGGCACAATAAAACAAATCTGGGGCGAAACGACGCCGGGAAAAGCAAGGATTAGGGGTGTACTATTAATGCCTTAGACAATGACGGCTAGGAAGCATTAAATCAATCATGTCAAGGGTAGCTCTGGCTTGAAATTATAAACTCCAAACGCGCCAACTCTTGATGCCCACACTGGGACCTGTCTTGATCTTCCATATTGATATATTGTTAATCTAATCTCTTTGATCAATTACATATTACACGGAAGCATCTCTCGTGTGGTGAGGAAGACAGTGCAATACCCGAAGCTCCTTCAGCCTCTATGCTAAAACCGTGGTCCAAACTCCTTGATGGCAGAATCGTACACTTTGTTCGATATATAGTATTTGCCCTGATCTCTCCTTAAACTAAGAGAATACAAGGTAATGGGGTATATATTAGCTAAATATCTACTGCTTCTTCTGGGCAGCTGGTCCCATCTCCTTGTCAAAGGCGCCGTACGGAACCTGGAGACTGGCCACGGCGGAGATACCGACGTAGAGGATGGACATCAAGATGATAAGGGCGATCAAGCCCATAAAGATACCTATGTTGACAACCTCATTAGCGTACTTATTCTCTCATCGACTCTAAGCACGTACAGAAGCGGCACAACAGCACCGACAATATGCACACAAAAAAAACACGATGAATGGAGGCTGCTGGATAGATAGACTTACCTGGGGTAAAGAACTGATACTTCTCGAAAAGCGGTAGATTCTTATTGCCGGTCTCTTGCCTCTTACTCCTGGCAACGACATCCAGCTGCCGCTTGAGTTCGGAGTGGTCGACGCCAGTGTTGGTGAACTCGGCCGTATACGTCTGCGGCTTCTCTGTCCGCGGCCCGCCAGCGTAGATAACGGTATATGAGTCCGCGGCGGCGGCATAGTGCTCGAGGAATGCACCTAACTGGTTGTCTATGGAATAATCGCAGAGGATCAGCAAAAGCACGAGACCTAACATTGATACTAGGGAACATCCTAGCTATGACGCGAGCAGATGTGCTAGGGAGGCATAATTCTAGTAGATGAAGAATCGTGAAGGGCACCTAACCGTTTTGCTTCAGAGCTTTCGCTCCCTCTGCCGCAGGTGAGGGCACGGGCCCAAAAGTAATCTCTTCGATCGCGGACCGAGGTAATCCACACGTTTCCTGAATATACGCGGCGATGGACTTCAAGTCGAGGTCGCCGGCGACCTCGGCGATGCTGTAGCTGCTCACAGCGCGACTGAGGGAATCGCTAAGCTTCGGGACTGCGGACGGTGAGCTCAGATGAGCCGCATTCAAGTTCGGCTGCGAGACCAAGAGGTAGTGGTCTGTCGGACACGATGAAAGAAGTTGCTTTGTGGATTCGATCACTCTCGAGCTGGACTGTAACTGGTCCTGACTTGCTGGCTTGGATAGTCTACAGCCATATCCCTGGTCAGCATGTATGCACGTAGCCTAGGGCCTTCGATTCTTCTTCTGCTACCAAGTTCGAGTCAAGAGATCACATACTTGGCTGTTGAGAATAAGATGAAGGGGGAGGAATCCGAGAAGGCATGCGCAGATGCGCATAAGCCTGTGATAGCCGCCGTTACTGAGAGACGCATCGTTTTTATCGGTAACTTTAGCTTTCCGTAATGAGTATGAATAGTGTCTTGGTTCGATGTAATGATGGTGTGGATGTCAGAGTGGTTATTAGGACTCCCAAGCACCGATAAGTTGTCGCCTCATGCTAATTGATCGATGCAGCTATTACCGTCCATACGTCGTCCAGCTTCTACAGAACTGGGATCTGAGACCCGTGCCAAGGTCTCCACTTGTACGTACAGATGTAACACCATGTGCCAATTGGAAAAGCAAACGCCCCAGCCCACAGCGCTTTCAACCCTGCTTGAACACCTAACTCAACTGGTCTACAATACTATAGCGGGGTTAGGGGAGACACATAGGTGCTACGAGGTACCTGTAGGTGCATGTAAAGCATACTAGGCGTCCAGGTACGGCATGTCCTTTTATCATGCCTTATCGACCCATTGTCGCTGCATGTTCCTTGCTAACTCGATGACATCTAAAATTTCCCAGGAGTCAAATTCAACCACATCAGAGCTCACTAGCAGTACTAGACTTGCTCTTATTGTCTCTATAATTGCAGACTTTGAGCTTCAAGACAGTCCACACGAGTAATAGAGAAAGCATGTTCGCTCGCCCACGTCCTAAAAAGCTCCTAGCGCCGCCAATTAAGAAACGCAAAAGACACCACGCTATCGAGGAAATCAAGTTTGACGATGAAGCGCGCGTCGAATATTTGACAGGCTTTCATAAGCGTAAGCTACAACGAGCCAAAAATGCACAGGAGCAGGCCGCAAAACAGGCCCGGGAGGAGAAAATTCTTGCTAGAAAACAGGTACGGGTCTAGTTGATCTCCTTCAGCTCCCTTTCTACGAGTATGGTACTAATACAAAACTGGGTTGGAATAGATTCGCGAAGATCGCAGAAGAGAAATCGAGGAACACGTCCAAAATGTTAACGAAGCACTCAAGAAAGCAGCGCAGGCAGGATACCTAGACAGCGAAGAGGGCAAGTCCGACGATGACGCAACTGAGGAGTGGGGGGGGTTCCAGGATATCCCAACACAAACGGATCTGGTAGACCGCGAGGAAGAGTACATCGACGAAGATCGGTATACAACTGTAACCGTGGAGTCCGTGACTGTTACCAAGGACGGCTTGACTAGCTCTCGCCCTGACGAGGAGGAGTCTGCGGATGAGGAACAAAAGACAACAGAGAAAGATGCCCAGGTACAACCAGAGAAGAAAGGCAGCCGGGACCAGCATACCAAGAAGAAAAAGCAGAAATTCAGGTACGAGACTAAGTTGGAAAGGCAGATTACAAATATCAAGCAGAAAGCCAAGAATAGAAGAAGGCCCAAGGACTGAAGCATTGGATTTGCCGTTTCAAGGTACCATCCTGTGGGTATATGCCACACATCGCAAGATTTCAAGTGTATGAAAGAGGCTGCTCGGTGGATAGGGGGAGAGAGACTTGGTCTCGAATTATTTGTCTTGTCGAATCTGTCCTTCTACAAACTCCTCAGCGTTGCCGCCCGCCAAAACAGAACACTCGACAACCAAAGCTAGTCGAACAGCTATACATCCCATTATAGGTATGCCGATATAACAAGTATCGGGGGGAAAGAAATCGCTTCCAGAGATCTCGACAGTGCCGCAAAGTGTCGCACTTGGCCCATTCGGTCATCTCCTTTCGGTTTGTTCTTGAAAGTCGTACCGGTAGATCGCGGAGGGTATTTAGATGTTGCCGATCTCGGTCTGGAGCTCGTCCAAGTCCTTCTCGAGCTTCTTGTATTTCTCGGCCATTTCCTCGTACTTGGTCTCCCACTGGTCTCGCTCGGACTCGAGGGCCTGTACCTTGCGTTCAAAGTGACCGGCTTTTACGTCAGTTTGGCGAAGCCTGTAGCAAGACACGGTAATTGTGATTAGCTATCTGCCTGGTCTTGGATTGCCGAGATTATCAAAGAGTGGCCGGTACTACTTACTTCTCATTTGTTTCACGAAGGGTCTTGTCAGCCTGCTCGGCCTCCTCTTCGAGCAGCTGAAGTCTTCGTTGCAGGGTCTCGTTTTGCGTACCATGTTGTAGACTGTCATCGGCTGACTTCTTAAGCTCTTTGATGGTACCATCCATCTTCTCGTTCTCTGCCTCAAGCAGACCGTTCTTGTGGGTGAGTGAGGTGATCTCTTGCTCCTTAGCAAGGTTCTCCTGCTCGAGGGCCTTGATTTTGGTCTGAAGCTCTTCAACTTTGGCGGAGGACTCGTCAGCTTCCAGGCGGAGCTGGTTCATGCGCTACAGGAGATGATGATATTAGTATACGGTTTCATGCGTGTAGTAGGTCTGTCAGATGGTGACTGATAGAAACCAATAAATATGTAAAACTCCATTTATTGCCGCTACATTGTAAATGAAGAGATGGAACACGAGAACGACAATATTTGTCACTGTGAGCGTCGGTGATAGCAGTGTTGGTGGGGTAAAGGGGACAGCCTGTTGAGATGTCGGTAGCTCACCTCCTTGATGCGATCCATGTTAAAGCTAGAGAGACTGGCTGTCTAGATTGGAGTTGCCAACAAATTAAGGCCCGGATAGAGAAGCAGATGTTGGTAGAGAAATGACGGGGTGGTGGGTGGTTATGAACGAAACAGAGCAGGATAACAAAAGCAGGTCGAGAAGGAAGGGACAACAAATATGAGGTTGCTTGATCGACTGGATCAATGGAGTGGAATTTCATGTGGTGAAGAGGGGGGTCCATCTGCAACTGCCCCGCACCAAGCAACCCCTGATGAGCAGCGCCTGATGAGGACTGTTGAGGCATGGAATGCCTACTAGGGTGCCTAGCAGGCAGCGAAGTTAGGGAATAGCTCACTGGAAACGGCCACTGAAAACATCGCTGTAGCCTGTAATTGTTGACCAGATTGAGTCCTTCCAACTTTGGCAACGCCCCCTATCCAAAGCAGGTACACACCCCTGTGGGTACTTCTACTTCAAGTTACAGCAATACAATAGTCAGTTTTCTGGTCATTCCTCTGGGAAAGTAGGTGAAGGTACAGCATACGGTGCATTTTTATCCGGATGCACCGTATCAGCCTGGTGGCTGAATCTACCCAACGCATACCTAATCTGACGCGTTTGTGATTGATATTCACTTTTGGAACAGCAAATGGTGGATGGCTGTACTAAATAGCTCACTACCCATTGTTAATACCTAGGTACTAGATATATGCCTGCCTAAATGTAGGTATCTATGTAGTACATGTATGTAGGTATGTTTTAGGTGACTTTATATGTCTTGTCATGCTACTAAACACCTACCCACAGCATACATGCAACATGTACTACGTAATGTAGGTGTTCCTGTCCATTACCTCACAGTACGGCAAATGTATGCATGGTGCACCTTGGAAGCCCTTTGTTGGTGCAGGGGTTGTCCAATCAGTACCTACTGTTTGGCTCCACAGTTACTTAGGTACATACATGTTATGATTGATTAATCGGGAGTTGCTTGGTCAACTCCAAATCCATGGAAACAACATTCCAAACTAATAAACCTTCTATCCACCACATACACAGTATTTTGTACACATACCTGAAAAGCGAACCAAATTGTTCTTTTGACAGCCGCGCATCTTCAAACCAGCCAGGGCTGGCTCTACTTGGCTTCCAAAGCATATCGACCAATTTAGGTATTTTGATTGATAGTCGCAAGATTAAAAGCAGAATACTCTACCCTTACTCCATACAGGCACTTCATGAAGGGGTACTAATCCCAACGACGAGCAAGACTGCTATTGCCCCGTCCACAGTTCAATTAGTAATTATGTTTGCGGCTCGCGATCAAGAGAACGTCGCCTTCCGCCAACGTCAAGGCGCTGCTCTTAAGTCACAGCAGGGCCAGACTAAAACGCCCGGTCCAGGCTTCTCAAAAACTCCTTTAAAAGTCCCTCTCAATGATGAGAACACTGCCCGTCTGTTGACTGCCAAAGCAGGCAAGAATGGCGAGAGGGCTATTGCTGCCACACCCATGGTTGGTGAGTTGTACTTAAACAAGTCGGGAAGACGGGAGGATGTGCTAACTATCAACCAGGGCCCCAATCGCGTGCTATTCTCGGCGACAAAACTACAAACGCAAAAGCTAAGGGCTTGCAAAGCGTCAACGTGAAGAGTACTGTCAAACAGTTCGAGAACTCGCAAGCCAAGCTTCAACGAACACAGCATAAGAACACCGTCCGACGTGCAAAAAACCAAGCCCAGGCTGAGACACAGAAGCTACAAGTTCACGCCGAAGAGACTGGTCAATTGAGCGACGAGGAGGTTGAGTACTGTCCACCCAAGCCCAAGGATCTCCCATACGACTCAGATGTCTTTCCCGATGGTGTTATTACGTTCGATCCCTTGAAGCCTGAGAACAGGATGCGGGGCTACTATAGGTACTACCATAGTAGCAAAAGTGAAATGGAAGAACCATCTAAATGCAACGCCGCAACGATTGAAAATGAAGTCAAGGCACAGGTCGAAGAAATCCTCGCGGAGCTTGAAAATGAAGAGGCGGGGCTTGGGGCAGCAGTTGCTGTGAAGAAACAAGATCCGGTCAACACCTCCAACACCACATTGACCGCCCAGAGGCCTCCGACTCGAAAGCCGTTTTCCACTGTTACATCTAGAAATGCGGCCAAGGCCTTGTCCATAGATGACACTACTAAATCGTGGCAGAGAAAGGCGGCCACGGCCTCACAGGTACAGAAGGCTGTACACAAGAAATCAGCTTCTACAATCCTACCAGGTTGCAGGACCACTGGACCAACTAGTGCCCAGCGTTCCTCCATCCCCAAGAAGTCGGCCGCAGTACTAGAGGCTACATCAAGATCGACCATTGGGTTCAATAAAGGCCGTGCGACCGCATCTATGCTCACCAAGGGGAGCGATTCAAGTCGAATTAGATGCTCTTCGTCGATGTCTGCCCATGCATCTCGATCGAAGGTTCCTCGCTCTGATACGGTGCTGTCGAAGGACTCGGACAATTCAGACAAAACCATTACACCAGCTCGTTATGCTCAAGAGCGTGACTCTGCCGCAGATGAGGACGAGCAATGGAAAGCACGCGTTCACTTCCTATCTATCTTTGAATCAGGAGAGAACTCTGATGCAGAAGATGATAAATTGCGCTTCCATGATTCAGACAATGAGACTTTTGAGTTACTCGAAGCATGATACATATGACGGCGACATAAATGTGTGCAGGGTTGGAGTCAGACTCCGACAGTGGGAGAACGCAAAGACAGCTTGTTCCTCTAGGCAAACTCCTACTATTGAGGCCTAAGTGACGGTTGATCTTCTCGTAAAACCAACCAACCAGCAAAAAATCGACAAACAAAACGGTCATTCTCCCCAGGTCTGGCAGATTACAATTACTAGCCTGGCTTATCTTTATAGATACTTATAAGCCCAACTCGCCTAAGGAATCGCATCATCGAAGGACTAAACTTCCTCTGTCGTTTCTTACGGTTGTCAGGTAGTAACTGACTTAGACTGGAATTACTGGCATTGGTTCTTCCAAGAATAAGGATGGGCGTTGGGACGGCTGAAAGGGGCATTTCGGGATACTGTTTAATATGCAGTTTTGCTTCTGATTCTCCTGTGTGTCTGATTATAAAAATACTTAAGTTGAGAGATTGTTACCCTGTCAGATGCATGTCTCGTCACGCTGGTATTGCACCCCTTGCCGGGGCACTTTGATGATTTTATGTATATTAATAGCGAATGAATGAATGAATGAACAAACGACTCGGTGCGGTTCTTATTCTGCCAACTTGAACGTGCATCAATCTTGTACTTTGTAAAATATACATGTTTTACAGGCTGGTGTTTAGTTTAGACTCTTGTTGTTGTTGGAAAGCAGTCCCCCTGCCTTGCCCCCGTATCTGTCATTGTCTCTCCAGGCGCTCTTCTACCGCTTCATTTGGTACATAGGGAAGAACTAAACATTAATTGAATTCATGACATGGTAATGACATGGTAATGTAGTCTACTAGAGCATATATACGCGCCCATACACCCCTCTTGTAATTTCTTGTTGCGATGGACATAGGGCGATTAAAGGGGTGGACATTTTACCCTTGCAACATATTCCATCTTATAGAGGTAGGCAGGTAGATAGTAAGTCAGTATGCCAACATATCATGTTCACAACCTTTCACAGGGGAAGCGAAACATAACTACTCGAACTCCTTAAACGGAAGTTACGTGAGTTTGTCGAGTCCAGCCCAGTTCCACGAACTCTGTAAACAGGCAGCGATTCAAAAGCCCTAGGCATGAGGGCCAAAGTTGGGCAGACGGAATTTGGCGTGAGTCTTGAAGAGAATCGCCCACTCAAATGTCAACCCATCGCTTTACAAATATATGTTATCGCACTCCCTGGTGTTTGAACTTGGCGAAGAGTCCGTCCAGTTTGCAGGTCCACTCGACAGGCAAATTCTTATAAATACACCGTATCTGCCATTCCCCGGCCTTTCCGATAAGCCAAACATCCTCGAAATCGATCCACAGAGACATGAAGTGAGCCAAGATGACCAACGCACGCGGACGTCTCTCTTCGATGAATTTGCTGAATTCGATAGGTACCCAGACCGCGAAACCCCCCAGCCGCCTGGCGATAGCCGCCTGTGGCTCTTTTCGGTCTATGGCGTTTAGCACACTGCAGATATACCCTAGCGCTTGCTCATAAACCGTCCTTACCCCCTTGTCGTTTAGTTCCTGATCAGTCTGGGCCTCTATCGAGCTCGGGTGAGAGGGGTGGTCGAGAAGCCAAGCCAAGGAGGAGAAATTGGTCAATATCGTGTCTTTGGCTTCGCGCATGACGGGCGGGTGATTCACGAACTTGCCAATGATACTCTTGTGCTCAGCCTTGAGCTCGTTACTTGCCTTGTTGAAGACGGACCCGGCACCATTTCCAAGGTACAGCCACTGGAGCGGTGGCTCCCACGGGTCTAGAGATAAGGTCTGTACCAGGGCTAGGGAATGTGCTACGATTCTAAGAGCGGTGAAACATATGTAGTCAAGCAGCTTGGGACTGGCATGGGGGATCTCGTCAATATCGCGCCTCTGTTGCTGGCTGCACATGAGCTGATATGTTTGCTGTAGCTTGATGAGCTCGTCACGCTCCTTCTTGTCGGTGCTCATCGTCCACATGTGCAGTGCGGAATGCGCTAGTTCAATGTAGAGGAGGCCATAGCGGCCTTGGTTTTGCGCAAAGGATATGGCCATGTTAGGGACCTCCTCAAGCCACATCTGGAGGACCTCGGGTTCCTGTGGTTCTGAAAACGGCTGCTTCATGCGAGTCTGGCTGTTGTGTAACAGCTTCAGTTCCCACAGTCTCCGCCATGCGCCTTCCGGCAGCTCGTCAGAATCCCCATCGCCAATGTAGGGAGTATGGCTCGACGGAGCCGGGGAAGGAACAAAGCCAGAGCTAGGTGACGAGTGAGCCGGTATCGTATCGCCCAGGCGACTGCTGCTGCGATCGGTGGTGGGCAGGATAAGCGGTTTCCTCTCTATCGCCCTCTCTGCCTGCCTAGGGGAAGTGGCTTTCCCGCCGCCTGTGAAGGTGGAGTGCTGTAGCTGTGTCTGATAGACGCATTCTACCAGATGCCTTGAACAGCTCCCGCAGCTGGGACGCAGTTCATCACACTGCCACGGATTGAATGTTAGCACATGCCCTACTCCCCCGTGACACTGTGTCGCCGTAGAGATGTGATCAAAGGCCCGGACGCGACATCGCCTAGCGCGGCGAGCGCAGAGAGATATAATAATACCGTCTTACCTTTACTCTACGCTGTTTGCATCGCAAGCACCCAGTTCGGGATTTTTTGTGATACAAGCGCGGAGCACGGGCTCGGGGCTCCTGGTTGATCGAATCCTCCATTTATGCGAACAGTCAACCGTACAAAACTTATTATAAAACCTAGTGGTTGTGGTAGGCTGCCTGCACCTTTCACCTCTCTCAAGGCTAAGCTCGGATCTCACACTAACTTATAATAAGATGTAATTCCCTGAGGCGGCTATTAATACCGATGCGGGCATGTAGACAAAGAAATTCTGGTATAAGCAACTCAGGAATACCTCCTCTCTAGGAAGCAATGAAATTTATTAACAAGTGTAATTTCATCGATAGGTTTCGATTATTCCCTTCGATATACATATATACCAACATGCCGGTATCAGCAGACTTCGTTATTCAACCTAGTTTGATGATACAGCACTGCTCAGCCACATTGCGCATCCACCCCTGTCGGCCTTGCTGAGCAATTTGGTAGGTTGAAGATCTCCGACTATCCACCATAACAGCATACATACAAGGGAAATCCTACGTATACCTAACTACCTACTTACTGAGGTAGATGGCCAGAAGTACGGCTTGTGGCTGGTGAAGACCAACAGTTCTATGAAGTATGGAACACAAAACTTATTGAGCATACTCGATAATTTGAGTATCTATGGGATGTATAAGGATAATGGAGGGTCCTGCTGCCCATCTACCATGGGATAGACTTAGGATATGAAGAGTTAATTGCATATAGGTGTACCACTTTAGAACGTAAATAATTCAGAGTGAGAACCCCCAATGTCTTGCAATAGGTAGATATTTGTCGAGACCTAGTTAAAGGAGACTATAGATAGTCGATCGCACTGCATACGCTGCAGAGCTTCGCAGCCCAGCGGATGCGAACCGTTACCATCACCAGGTTATGTTTCTGTTTACTAGAGTCACCCGCACCCTATGCCTCTATAAGATATCCATTTACTAATACGAACACATGCATGGGGACAATAAAACCATTTCTATCTTTGTACATACACAGCAGAACACGGGAACAGCTATTAGTAACAAGTTTTGTTCTTCAAAGAGCCGTGTCAACCAGTCTAGCAGTGAGTAGTGACGTACTGTACATCTGTACTATACTGGTTGAAAGGGAATGTCTACTGATCATCTCAAACTGTTGGGTTGCATATATGGCTACCTATGTACTGTTACCTCTCGTTGAAGATATTTATCTATTATTCAAGTTGACTGACTGACTTCAAGTATATGTAGGTACTAGTATTCTGGTGTTGTCTATGACGTACTGGGGAAGTTGCTTTGTGTATACATGATATGCCTACTATATATCTTATTAGAGATATGGCATATGGTGGAGATGGCCTTAAAACGATGTCATTGGAGTACCTATAGTACGTACCTTGCACCTGCATCTGAAAGACTACAGTTAGCAGGAAGGTACCTTACTGCTGTATATGCAGCTAAGAAGGTAATTTCAGGTACGTGTCTTCGCAATTGCTTGAAACGGCCCCACGACGATTAAGCCCCTTGAAGATCGCGAGTTGTCGTCGCCAATCGACTTTATGGCAGCCCAATTGAAAAGACAGACATTGCAATAGCCATTTATTTACTCGAACCCTGCTAAGAACGATAACCCAGCAGCTTAGTTATCTGCTCCGACAGGATGTATATTACCTGACTTGATGGTTAGGTTATACTAAATCTCTCCGAGTCGTACACTTTTCTAAATATATCGTGGAGGCTATGTAATCACAATGCAACTCAGTCCATTGCAGTCGCGCCTCGTTGCGTCGTTGCTGGCTTCCTTTCTCCTCATCCTCCTATACCTCTTCCTCTTCGCGCCGCAGTTTGCATTTGCGGCCGATCTAAACCAGAATCCGAGCGACCATGGCTTAGACGACTACTTCTACGATGTCGAAGAAAGCAGCGACTCTCTTAACCTTCAAGCACCCTCATACGAACCTGAATTTTCTCTCTTCGACCGAAGTATTACGGGGAGGCTCGCGGATGACATACCTTCTATCGAACTCGACAAGCCGAAGACGAGTAACATCGACCCAGGAAGCACAATCCAATATGTTTTCGAAGTAGCGTCGGTCTCTGGCAGATCAGCGCAAGAACCTAGCATATCCCATGAACTTCGGAGAAGTTTAAATGGAACACAAGAAGTTGTTGAACCTGGGAATGAAGATGGAGCAGCGCTCGACGTGGGCTTACAACGCCGACAACAACCGTCAAAAACGCTTTATATATCCGCCAACACTTGCAACCAACCTGGCCGTATCTCGCCGGATCAGACTACTATGGACCCTCCTCAGTTGACATTGTTCGTCTCAACATCAAGCGAAAACACGTCGCCCGGCCCCGGAAAGGATCAAACCACTCAGAAAGCCATCACCTTCACCGAAGGAGCAGTAATGTATAATGCCTCGCTTGGTAATGATGTATATTTTAGCATATCAGCACCTGGCGTTTCCGAAGACTACTTCACTACGACATTGCCTTACAATTACGAAGTAGCTGTCTCTCTTGACCAATACTACCATGCGTACGAAAATAAAAATGATCCGCCTCTATACTGGGTAGACTCTGACGCGTCTTCCACCTTACTGATTACACAAAATCTAACCAGCACGCCAGAGGAGGTTGTTTCCACACCTCCGTATGTGGTGTTTGTCCAGAACGCCAATAACCCGGATATCAATGGTATCCGTAATTCGTACTGCGGTCTGAAGAGCTGGGCGCAAATTAGACCACTCCACGATGGAAATGACCAGGCGACGGTTGGTCTGAGGCCAGGGAAAAATAACTTATCGGTCCAACAGTTTTATTTTACTGGTCTAAACGCTAGCTCTACTTACACAGGAATAGCGGCCCTCAACACAAGTTTGACCCTCAAAAAGAGACAAGAGGGCGGCTCCAGGGGCGGCGTAATAGTGTACAAGGGCGTGAATTTCGACACGAAGCCCAGTAAGTGCCATCAATTGTTCCGATCTGGATATGTCGGTTACTGACTTAGTCTATCCAGAGGGCGCCTGTACCTTCATATTTAACTTGACCTTGTGTACGGAAACCCAGTATGCTGTCCCTGGAAATCCTGACAAATTCCCCAATGGGACAGCTCTTGCAGCCTTTTACGACAACTACACAATGACTATGTGGGATAACTTCGACAAGGTCTTGCAACAAACTCCCTGCCAAGCACCACCAACCCAAAGATATTCTCTCGCCAAGGATTGCGATGACTGCAAGACAGCATACAAGAACTGGCTCTGTTCGGTTGCTATACCTCGATGCGAGGATTACTCTTCGCCCGACGAGAAGTTCCTACAAATCCGTAACATCAACGCGGTATTCCCCAATGAGAGCCTTGTAGACAACAGCACCAGGGAGGCCTACGGCCAGCTCAAGGCCTATAACGCGTCTAGGAATCTACAGATAGACAAAATAGTCCAACCTGGGCCTTATAAGGAACGACTTCCCTGCGACTACCTCTGCTATGACCTTGTCAGCAGCTGCCCGGCGTCCATGGGATTTTCCTGTCCACTCCCAAAATCGAAATTCGGCTTCAACACGAGTTATGCTGTGTATGACAGCAACAAATCGCTGTCTTGTAATTATCCCGGGTCAGCACACTACCCCAGCACTGCTAGTGCAATGGCAGTGACTTGGGTAAGCACGGTCACCCTTATTATTGCTGGGTTACTCATGATGTTTTGAGCCCCTCTGGAGGCAGGGAGAGAAGTGAAAGGGGTTCTTAAAGGCAAGGCTGGTAGGAAAATACAATATGCACGGACGGCGTCGAGGTTTGGTATTCAAAATTGTGGCTCTTTCTCTTGGGCTCCACGAATAGCAGGCAGAGCGCAACGATAATAGATGTGGGCGAACGGGGTTGGGATAGGAGTTCTTGAGTTTTATGTTAAGCTACCTATAATGGGATATATGGTGGAGAGTTCCAATATAAAGCATAGGGGAACTGATCCTTTGTCCCCATAATGAACCTATTTGGTTGGTCATCCTCGATAATATCCGTGCAGCCTCAAGCAAGGCAATGACCTCACTTACGTGGTTTGCTTCCAGTGCTCTCTAAGTGGGTAGGTCCCTCGATGTGCATGCCCGGGTTTCCTTGGATGAGACCTCCTTCACGTAGGGTGGGCTAGCTCGCGGGCGCCGGAAAACCATGTTACCAAATCCAAATAGTAAACAAGCTACGATTTCTTGGTAGGTTTGAGGTACCGACATGTGGCAACGGGCTTCCATCTTCGCCCCCGAGCTATTACCCTGGCCGTAGCGGTGTCAGAACCAGAGAGTTAGCGTCTTTTGTGACCTGACGTCGTCCACCGCCGGTCCTCCTTGTCGCTTTCGTTTTCATAATGTATCAGATCTGTCGGTCGGTCGGTTGGTCGGTCTGCTAATCGACGTCGTATGATCTATTCTCTCGCATTTGCGTTTTCGAGGCTCTGTATCCTAGCTTCTAAGTCGGATATAATGGCTGGAACACGAGCTTAGCGATTTTGATCTTGATTAATCGATCGCCGTGCGGTTGTCTGACAGACATAGACACACTACAGAGCACTACACACCTTGCATCTCGGCGCGCTTCTCGTCCTGCTCGAGCCGTACCCAGAGGTAATACGCCAGTTGGTATGTGAATATGGCCATTAGGAATACCTTGGCGATGGGCCGACCAAAGGTCTTGTAGAATGTCTTATGCTATCCAGGGGTAACGAGAGAGATGATCGAGTTAGTTTTCGTTTTCTGGCTAGCTTATTTGTTTGTTTGCCCGGCGCGCTGGTTGGTGGCTTACGTTTAGAGAACCCTGCGGTCTTGCATCGCTGGATGATGGTTGTTGCGTCGACGACGAGAAGCGGGTTTGCGCTCGTGGCGCGATCTGAGCAGCAAGGCGATATCGAAGGGTAAGTTGATGTGACAATGCCAGTATGCGCATGCGCACTGCCATTTGGCCCGCGGGTTTGCTGAGCATTGTGGGCGTTGCTCGCTCGTTCTACTAGAACATGTAGGTATGTTGTTGGAGCTTCGTCGTTACATTGGACTGGGAGTTTAGCTATGGGATGTGCATACACCCAGGTGGACCTACCTATTAAATTGATTTGAGAGGCTCCATCCTAGTTCCTGCATAAGCTCGAATCCACTTTTGAAAGCTTTCAACTTCAACTTCAACAACTCCCTTTTTTTGTATCCGACTACAACAGTATGATGGTGTATGTACCGACTATGTTATGTAGGTACTACTAGCATATAAGTATTTTCTCTACAATTTCTCTTTATCTTATATAAGGCTCTGCTAATCTTTTTTAATTTTTTAATATATCAGAGTGTATACCTAGCAATGCTATGTGCAGTCACTTACCAGTCATTTACCATCCGGAGGTTTGACCTGTCTCGATTTACAGGCGGAGGGACGCATTCTTAACTCTGGAGATAATGGGTTACGGCTAATGTATTGTCCCCAGTTGAAGAACTTGCCGTCTATTGTTGTGCCGCCTTTTGACTCTGGAATACTACCCAATGTAAGGTTTCTGGACATGTCTATCACAAAACCAGAGCCTGGATATGCGTGATCTGATACGAGACTACTAGTAGGGAACCTCTAGGAGGTATACTATCTAGTGGTAGGAATGGTTGCATTTAAAGCATTGAGAACACCCTTCAAACTAGAGTAGGTGGGCAAAAAACAATAGAGCAACAGCTCATAGATGAACAGCTCAAAATTTACCTACGTAATCTTTAACGTGCTACATACACATAATAGGCGCTCAAGCAGCACGTAGAATACCTACCATTACACTTATCTAGTACCTAATCTTTAGGATGTAAGAAAGTACTGCTGTAGCACTTGCCTGTTAGTCCAGCGTGTCGGTGAAATCTAGCCCCATTGTCATATGCAAGACTGACTGGCTTTTACTGCTAAATTCAGAAGCCAAGATTCATCCCAGCCACAATTAAGTTCTAAGTACAGCATAGTGTCTCCCTGCATATATTTTCAATGCAGGTAGGTATGCCAAGGGGAGGCATAAATGCTGTAATAAGCGCCTATCCACCGTAGGTACCGCTAGATACTATGGTTGCAGGCGTATTAAGTGTACCCATGTCAGGTATTGCTGCTCCACTTGTGGACCCGCGCCATACTAAATACAGTATAACGCCTCTGTCCTGCAAACAGAGGTACATTCACCAACTGTGTTGGTGCCTTGCGGCGCCTTGAGGCCCAATACCCCGCCATAACATACCATACCCTCACGATGCCCTCACGCCATGCCATGGCCTCACAGTCGCAACCTCGCACCTCAAGGCCTGGCGCCCTCACTTCTACAACCTACTTTTGGCGCCGCCCACGAGGCCCTACTCGCAAGCCGCCATGCCCTCGCCCTCGCAAGCCGCCATGCCCTCACACTCGCAAGCCGCCATGCCCTCACACTCGCAAGCCGCCATGCCCTCGCACTTGCAACCTGCCGCGCCCTTGACCTTGCGACCTGCCATGCCCTCGCAGCCTGCCAAAGCCAAACACTACAAGCAGCTAACAAACGAGCAAAAAGAATGCGTGCGTGCGTTATATACTGACGGAGGCATGAGTGTACTGCGAATTTGCCATGCAACAGGCTTTTCTAAAGGCCAAATCACTTGCGCCCTGAACCCCCCCAAGGGCCCTTGCCGCCCTCCAGGCCCTGCCCGCCAAATAAGCCCTGCCGAGGAAAAGCAATTAGTCGAATTTATAACGGCTTCAAAAAAGAACTGCTTTATGACCTGGTCCAAAGTGGCCGCTACAATCTTTGACAGCAAATATACCTTGTACATAATCTAAAATGCACTGCGCCAGCATAGTTTTAAACGCTATGTTGCCCGTTTTAAACCACCCCTTACTAAGGCTACAAAACAACGACGGCTTAAATTTGCTTAACAATATATAACATAAACATATAAACAGTAGCAGTTAATTCTTTGGTCTAACAAGACTTGGATTACTGGCGGCCACTATAAAAAGGTTTACGTAACTTAATAAAAAGATGAAGAGCTTAACTAAGACTATGTTTTTAAAAAACACTAAAAAAAACACGGATAGATGTTTTAGGGTTGTTTTAACAGAAGCACAAAAGGGCCAAGAGTTTTTTAAAAAAAGGACTAAGGCATAATAAATTAAGAGTTGTACTGCTAACATACTATACCTATTATTAACGGCTGGATACGTATGCAAAGGGCAAACAGCGTATTTCTAACCCTTATGCAGGACAGGGCCCCTGGCCATAAGGCCGCCGGCACCCTTAAAGATATAGACAAGCAAGGCATTAAGGCCGTAAAGTGGCCACCCTACTCGCCAGATCTTAACGCTATAAAAACGGTATAAAATAAAATAAAGGACTACATACAAAGGTACTATAGAGATATTGAGAACCCTTTGTATGACCTGCTACGCAGGTGGGTTATGAAGGCGTAGGAGGCCGTAGAAGAGTCATGGCTCAAGGAGTTAGTACAAGGTATGCCAGAGAGGTGCCAGGCTGTAATAGATGCTCAGGGGGGCCATACAAAGCACTAAGTTGCATACAAAACACCAAGGCACTACGCCAGCAAGGCTGAATATAGTCATTTTTGTAGGCTTCAGATTGCAAGACAGTACGAGTGTAAGTATGTTGGCAGGTA
>Ga0247782_1000450_pt1 | contig 26648 bp, 29 predicted proteins | sample UWRJL019104C5_FD_179928 | JGI IMG/M metagenome (GOLD analysis project Ga0247782, IMG submission 179928) | Plant litter microbial communities from Arlington Agricultural Research Station in Wisconsin, United States - UWRJ-L019-104C-5 | ecosystem: Environmental > Terrestrial > Plant litter >...
TTTTATACACTAATTTTTATTATATTATTATTATATAACTAGTTAAAATAAAATATTATATATAGCTATAAAAAAAAGGTTTGCTAATATATAAAGCGCAATTAAATTTATATAAAAAAAAAAAAAGTACTTTAAAATAATAAATTTAATTAATTAAGCATTTTTATTGTTTATAACTATAAAGATTAATTAAAAAGCCATAAATATACTTATTACGTTTTAATTTGTTTTATAATTGTTTAATTACTTTTGCTAAACTAATGTTTAAAATATTTTTATTTTAATGCTAATATATTATAAGTTAATTAATAGTTTTCTTTGCTCTTGCTGGTTTTCCTGGCTTTAGGATCATAACTACTCTTGCGTAGCGGAATCTCTCTAGGTAATACTCTAGTATAAAGCTGGAGAGGCATAGGTCCGCCATCCTCTTTGCTAGAGGGGCGCCGCAAGCCTTTAGGAACCCGTTAGATAGTAAGTCTTTCCCTGGTGCCTTCCAGGAGCCAACGGTCCCGATGAGGGGTGACATATCTTTCTCGCTAACTGCTGTGCTAATCTCGAGTTTTTGGTGCCGATCGTAAGTAAGCGGCCTATCCGGAATGTCGCTAAGATCCGTCTCTGGCGTGGGGAAGAAGCGGCGTGCTAGCACCTCTGCTTTGGCTTCGTGTTTTGACGCTATTACAGGTCCTTCCTCGCTACCTCGTAGCGGTGGTATCGCTGCTATGCCTGGTGGGAGTTCGCGGTACGTGATCCTCGGTAATAGTAGCCATAGCCTCCGCCTCCGCCCTGTTCACGTCTAATTCCGTCCAGTTCCATCCTTCTGCAGCCCAGTAATAGCCATGTGGCAGAGCTACAATGTCAATTGTGATCCGCAGCGCGCGGTGGTCCGATCCTTGCCACCCCAGATCCCCCCAGTAGGTCACCGCTAGGTTGCTAGAGGCCCACGCCAGATTGATTGTTGAATCGCGCTGTCCTTTCCTAGTCCTGGTAATCTCCCCTTGGGGCGTAGCTATTGTAAGGTCCCACCTAGTCGTTAACTCTAGGAATTCATTTGCTCCCCTAGAAGTTCTCCCTTCCATGTCCCAAAGTGGGTGGTGGAGGTTGAAGTCGCCTACTAGTAAATGTCGGCCAGCCGGCGCCACGCCGGCCCCAACTTCCTTTATCGGGCTCCTCCAAAAGGCCCCTTCTTGATCCGGGGAGCAGATTGACCACAGCGATACCGCTTGGTTCCCACTGCCTATCGTTACTCTTGCCCAGTCCTCCCCGTTGCTTCGCTCCAGCGTTTCCGCCGCTATCTTTTTGTTTATGTACAACGCCGCTCTTCCGCTGGTCCAAACGACTTGGTAACGGCATCCGCGCGGGCAGTACGGATGTCCTTGCTTGTTTACCGACGGTTCTTGAATCGCCATATAATTGAAACTGCTGTCCTGCAGCGCTCTTGCTGCGTTGGTTTTTGACCCTGCAATATTCCAGTAGCGACGTTTATTATTATTGGGTAGACGGGAAAGCGAGTTGCGGTGCTCTGCTGGCTTGCCGGCGCTTTGCCGGTGAGCTCCCATTCCCGTTAGTTTAGCGAAAGCGCTGAGCGCCGTTGGCGGTCGAGGCTACACCTCGGTTGCCCTCTGGTGGGTGCTCAGTGCTTCGTCCTCATCCTGGAAGCGGCGTGGACGTAGTGCGTAAGCAGCTCTCGCTCGGTCTCTTTGTTCTATCCCTTTTTTGCAAGCTCTGTCCTATGCGGTGTGTCTTCCATTACAGTTTACGCACTTTGGAGGGCTTCCGTTCCATTTAACTGGGCAAGCCTCCTCGCCTCCCTCATGTTTCGTAGCTGCAGAGAGTCCGCACCTCCCTTCCTTTCTGCAATACCTCGCGATGTGTCCATATTCCTGGCAGTTGTAGCACTGGGTAACCCGTAGGTCAGTAGCAAAGGGCTCGCAGTTAAACAGTTGTGCTTCCCAAAGAATACCCTTATCACACATGTTGCGTGCAGCCAGTAGGCTGCTCACATGCAGTGAGATCGCAGCGAAAAAGGCGTCTTTATTCCCAGGGATCATCCGTTTGCACCTTGTAATATCCGGACACTCCGCCCTCAGCGACCGCAACAGCACCTCGTCGTCCTGGATCTCACGTCTCCGAGCACCCGGTATCCCTTTTACAATAAGAGCTACCTCCCTACGCTACGTAGCAGCTGCGCCCTCTGCGCGCCCGCCCAGAGAGAGAGCCCTTCATCTAGCCTGCCCTCCTTCATCAACTGAAGTATTGGTTCAAAGACTCTGTCAATCGTCTCGCCCAAATCCGGGAGTTCGCCGGCAGTAGGTACACCGGTTATACGCTGCCCTGTCGCGGACACGTCGCGGGTGGGTCGCGTCGGTGGTTTTGGTCCCGTGTCAACAAACACGTCATCAGCGTCCATAGTCATCTCTGCTCCGTTGCGTGCCATCAGCGCGCTCGATGCGATCTCGCCGCTCGGTAGAAGTTGGACTTCGGAATTAAAAGCAAGTAATTGTTTGTGATTTAAGCACAAACTCACCAAATTATAGGTGAATGTTTTCCATGCATTCAATTCTTGTCCAATTGCTAATATTAATATATTATATAATGCTTAAATTCGTCTTGTTCATTGCAACAAGCTAAGCAAAGCCATTGAAGCCGCCAAACGAAGTTGAGTTTCGCTCAGAGAAACGTGTCATCTATTCTGCTTTCAAAACTACCGATAACCTATAAATAAGATATGGCAGTACAAAAGGTCCTCCGTCGCAAAGACAAATCCGCAGGTGTTGGCCTGCGTGCCGTCCTTGCGGCTCAGACCAAACAGGCATTCGCGGTGGCGATCCCGAGCCCGCCGGAATACGTAAGTCACAAGACTGGACTGACTCATACATTTTTTGGGTATAATACCCTCCTTGCCGGCCGTGACTAACGAACGGCCCTGCGGAAAAATTATAACAGGCAGAAGAGGTAAAGGCCAGCTGCGATTCGTTTACGCTAGAGTCCTTCACGGCCGAAGCTGCCTGGGAGCTCGGCCACCTGCTGTGCGCGTGGCTGCTCCCGTTGTCGGTGTCGGCGTCGAAGCCGACGGTAGTGTCAATCACGACGGCAAACGGGCAGCACGTGCTCTTCCAGGCAGCAGTGGGCTCCGGCACCCTCCCTGACAACGACTCCTGGGTGCAGCGCAAGCAGAACTCGGTCCTGCGCTTCGGCACCTCCACGTGGTTCCTGCATTGCAAGTACGCCGGCGACGAGGAGGCGTTCTGCCGCAAGTTTGGCATGAGCGAGGATGTTGCGAGGCAGTATGCCATTCATGGCGGTGCGGTGCCGAATAGTTGTTTATTTCTTCCGCTTGTATCTTTCTATTCGTTATATGGCTTGGGCACCGACCGACTGACTTTCTTCTTTTACAGTCCAGGTTGCTGGGGTTGAAGGCATCGTTGCTGTGGTTGTGGTTTCGGGACTCAAGCAGCATAAAGATCATGGCGTGATTGTTGATGTTATTAACAATAACTGGGAAGCTGTCTAGGAACATGACGTTGGATTCACGAGTGATGATATTATTCCGGCTCCGGAGAAATTAGCAAGAGTTTACACTTTCTAGATTGCTTTGCGGTGGCGCGGGTCGGATCGTGGCTACATATGTAGTTTGTATCACTGCCAGAACGCGACAGCACCAAATCTCTGACAACATCGAGATACCCATTCCAAACGACGTGTACCAGGAGAAAATCTGATTATCAAACATCATTCTGCCATGGACTACAACTAGGTCTGTACTACAGGTTACGGTTCTCCATATATGGTCAGGCAATTCGGTAACCGGTGGAAACTGTTCTTACCAAGAAGTAGCTACACGGTCAACCTGATTAGAGTGCAGACTTCGTCTTCTCAGACGCCGCCTTGCCCCCACGAAACTTCCTTTCTGACTCAAGGACTAAGATCAGTTGGTGAGCAGTGCAAAGCAGTTCCATCTGCTCGTTACAAAATGTGACGTCGACACTCATCCTTCCACCTTGTAGTAGATTGGCGGCAGTCCTCGTGAATACGAAGCGCAACCCTTCCTGAGGGATTCTCCTCGTGAACTCGATGTCGAGAGTCACCGTGCTATTGAAAATCGGAGACTTCAGAGCCTCGGCGATGGTGTTGTTCAATACAGCCGGGACACCAGGGTTCTTCTCAGCCCATTCTTCTGCTCTACGGCAGAATTCATGCGCATCGTAGATACCACCGGTACGAGTCAGCGTGTCGGACATGGATGGGATCATATCCGTCATCATCGTAAGATAAGTACTGTCGATGCGCTGATCCTCAAGCAGACCGTTCCATGCATCACAGATGCCATCGTGGGGGAAGCCACCACGTGGGTCTAGAGCCAGGATCCGGCGGGTAAATGGGATGACCTCGCCGGAGCTGCAGGCGGGGATCCAATTCTCATCCAGCTCGTGAGCCAGGACACGATCGAAGTCGGGCTTTGGTCTGGCAGGCGGGCAGAGGGCTCGAGCGGCAGGGACCGGGACGCTAGGGCCGAGCGGTCGGTCAAAGTTGATCGACGTAGCAAGAGCGATAACCTTTGTCTGGCCACCTTGCGCAAGACCAAGTTGAATAGTGCTCGTGGCAGCGCCCACCTTAATCATGGTCACAGTGATGGTGCTTTCCTGTCGCGCACAAGGACGTAGGAATTCCAAGTGCAGGCTGACGATGTCGGGTTGATTGTTAGCCTTTAATTCGGAGTCGGTTGCCAGATGCGTCTCGGCAGCACTGTGTATAACGGCAGCGACACATCCGCCGTGTAGGACTGCAAAATGTTAACTCCTCGGAGGATGCGGGCAGGAAAAAAGTATGAAGGGATGCATAATCACCTGGGCCGACCGTCCAGTCCACATGCCAGGAAGCAGTATAAGTGCCAGGGGCAGTTTGGCGGAGGTTGATCTGATTCTTCAGGATAGAGGAGGCCATGGTTCGCAGTATTTTGCAGGAGTGCCTAGTATTCTGTGCGTAACATGGACCTGATTACTGTGCCTTTCCAAGCATATGCGGATGTAGCAAACCTGATAAAAGGAACCGATGCCCATGTTCTTCTTATACAGCTTAGAAGTGCCTGACCTAGGTACATAGGTGGGCTATCTCGGGGCTTGTTTGTAGGCAGGAAAAGCGCCTAGACAAGTGCCAAATGAGCGCGGGGTAGGGAGCATTTGGTGGTGGTGGTGGTTGATGGTAAGGGTCACAAATGCCCTAGTGTTGGAACATGGATCGTACTAACGCCTCACTAGCATGCATAAGCTCTAGGTACTTAGGTAGGCCACTAGAGTCCTCCCTGTCCCTGATTACTAGCAGGGGACCCATGAACTGATGGCCGCCAAGACCCGGCAAACTAAGGGGTGGATCTGACGCTTATGTACTCTACTAAAATTACTAGCACTGTGTGTCAACATCCTCTCTTTGCTCTTACCCCCTGACTGCCTACTCGAAGTTATATATACACACACTCTGCGTTTTCAACGTTTTCATTTCACCTGGGTAGAATAGCTAATTACAGCTGTTGCTCGTCATTTGTATGTATTTGTAAACATCTTACCATAGCAGTTACGCAGCCCCCGGCAATGTGGACCCAAAATCTACATTTAAAGCCGGCAGGTGGCATCAAAAGCCGTCCTCGTTAACCCACTTGGACACATGTTTCTCCATTTCCGGCAATGCTGAAATGGCCAGTACAAGACTCATCCTTGTTCTCCAGCTACCGAGTGCCTGCAAGACGAGCATAAAGATATGCCTCAAATTCCTATGGTAACAAGAGTATTAGCCCAGTGCTTTGCCCTTCGCTATGAGAATTACCAGCAGGGCGCCTATTACTCGGTTTGGACTGCCGAAACCGTGCCGGGCCGGTACAGTGGAAGACTAACTAAGTACCTACCTACGTACCTATATCCTTCAACACTTTTATTATAATACCTTCACGGCCACTTCAAGGTCCTTACTTACCTAGTTATCGCCCAATACAATTTTCTACGATCGGTCTTAAACATAAGGCGTATACACGCTTCACTCAATTACAACAGAAATAACATTGAAGACAAACAAGTACTGACAAGTACTACGAGATCCTCTTGTCCTAGAATTACAAGTAACAAGTACACCAAGTTGGCTTCAACACTAATATCTCTGTATCTGCCCTCCAATGCGCTGATGGACTTCTCTGGGTACGGCAAACTCATTCACAGTTAATGTAAGCACTGCTAGTCCAGTTGTGAAGAAACTAGCCGCGGGGAGTTCCTTGACTCAACATACCAAATCCGCCGCCACCCCCAGTCTCTACAGTCAGAGTCAGACCGCCGTAAAGTGTGGGTTTGGCGAGTGCGAAATGATAACCTCCTCATTTAGACAAATAAAGCCACCCATATTATCGTTGACTTCGCTGTCATGTGCTGAGCCCTTATAGACAAGGGCTCTATGGCTGCCTTTCACGTTGCCGAGGGACAATTCATGGCTATAAGCGTTGCCAGAGCGACTGTTGGCTTGACGTCGACTAACGAGTGCGCGAAGACCTGTTGAGTTGTAACCAACTCGCAGCAAGGGCCGGATGCCCGGAAGACACGAGCATATGAAATAGGCACAAGGCTCGACTATCGTGTAGATATAAGTGTCAACCCCGAAATAGGTCAGATCGGAGGCCAAGTCCACTGTGAAGAATCCAACCAGTCGGATTATAGCTGTGATGAGCCCGCTTATGTAGAATTCGGTTTAGCGTTGTCAAAAAGGCCACAGATTTCGGACCAGACCAGGTATTTCAATGTTTACTTACAGACTCCCGGCTAAAAACGTGATGATAAGGCCAAACTTGCGCAGTTTACTGACTTGCAAATGGTATAAGGTGGATAAGGGCAAAATAGCGATTGCGACATCAAAGAGGATGTTTGGTATGCTGACGTATTTGTACGCTGCCATAAGGTCCGCACAGTGACCTCCTGGGATAGTCTTGTCCCATTTGAATGCGAATGGCTGGCAGATAATAAATCCAGTGATGACGCCACTAGCAAAGAAGTTGGTTACGATCAGGGCGACGACAATCCAGGTGAGGATCCGGACTGTGCGATTCGCAAAGATGCGAAGGTAAAGCAGCAGCAATGCGATCTTAGGAGTCGACACACTGAGGACATAAATGAACTCATTGGCGGTTTGAAGTTTAAGGAACAGGACGATCTCGTTAGGGTCCGTCATTAACAAGTATGCGACATGTCTCCCGGCCCCTGCATGTCTGACCGACACTGAATTTCGTGCGTTCAGCTTGCCTGCAACGAGTTGAATGTCGGGAGACTGAGGTACTTACAAATACAGGTGACGCATAGTGTCATACAGGTTAGATATGACACTGGATATAAAATCCAGAACTCCCAACCGTTGCGCTCAGCACAGAACAGCCGGGAAGTGACGAATAAGGCATAGATGATGGTCGTAAGAACCATAAAGGCAATAGCAGTGTCCAGGAGTTTATAACCGATATCCTCCTGCAAGTACTCGGGTGGCAAGGATGGCATACCACCCGGGGAAGCCATCTTCTATGTCACTCGTTTGTAGGCGCGGCTCCAAGTAGAAAGGCAAGGTGCTTAGGACACAGATTAAATCTATTCCAAATGTAGGCTTGAACCTTTGCCACCGAGACAGCCTGATAAGATGACCTTTTAAACTGTATGCTGCCCGCTCATGCTGCTTACAACAGCCTCGACAAGGGCGCCGACAGTGTTAGCCCTCGAACAATGACTGCACCAGGTAGGCTGCAGTTAGTATCCAGATTGCGACGTTGTAGTAAGAGCTGGCTGGTTGCAATGAGGCTGTGCCGATGCCCATTATTGGTGAAGTTCTTGATCGACTACTGCTGCGCGGAGAAGGCACGGGATGGGCTGCATTGTGTCTACAAATGAAACCGAAGCGGTCCAACGACATTGAATATGGGTTCCGATATGGTAGAATAAGAGGGAGAGGGCGTCTTCCGGTAGTATTGGTGTGTTGGAGTCATCACGGATGCCTGCATATCTTGTACCTCGGAAGTTGCTGGTACATGCTGAGGTAAAAGGAGTCGTACTGGTTAGATTTCCCCAGGCTTGGCATGCTACCTAGGTACCAACACATATGTAGCGAGTTAGGACTGGCGTGTTGGGCTGTCATCCCATTGGATAGAGGTACTTTTTAGTCTACAGTTGCCCGACTTAAGTGAGAGCCGCGAGAATGTCAAACGGGGATCTTGCATTAGTCTTGGTCTAGGAATAAGTACTATGCTGATTGAAGTACCCACCAGTAGGTACTATGTAGTAGTATTTGGCTCTCTGGCGTGTTGGCGTGCCTGGTTACCTGGCATACTGCCTGCCACCTTAATACTAGAGATTTGTAAGGCAGGCTTTGTTGCCGCTACTGGCATGACTGGCTCTTTTTGCTATCTCAAATATCTCCTGCCCGGTCTATTTCTGCACTTCGCGCCTTCAATTGCCATACTTTTGGAAGCTCGGACGTTGCTTTGCAACAAAATGTAACCGCCCGTGGAACGCGACACCGAGTTCCTCCAACTGCAAGAGTGTACCGTGGAAAACTTCGCACAGTGCTTTGATGCACACACGCAGCACTTTCCGGTATTTGACGAGCAGTGCACGACTTGTCGCTTTGTGTGCGAGGGCGAATATCACCAGACAAGACCTCTCACAATTTTAGACTTGGATACTCTACTCCGACTGAAATTAAACTTTCATGGAATTGAACGAGCGTCATTCAAGGTCCGACGAAGCTCGCGAAGATGGGGTTGAAGCGTACAAGGTTGACGACTCCAGGTTAGGGACGGAAGAACCACCGGAGAGTCTCGTGTGGATTTCCGGCTGGAGGCTTGTGGCCATTGCTCTTGGGTAAGTCAATCATCACTCCCTTAAGAGGAGGTAAGCTAACTAGCACAACCAGGCAAGCATTGGCTCTCTTCATGGTGCAAGCCGAGTCGTCCATTACAAGCACTGCTATCACCGCCATTACCGATAGCTTGGGTGACTTCGGAAAGAATTCATGGGTCTTCACGGCTTATCTTGCCACATACAGTGGTACGTTGATGATGCACCGTTGATTGCAGCCCCTATTAAAGACCGTTAACTAGCATTTCCCATTCTTCTGGCCAAAGTGTCGGATATCCTTGGCCGCAAGCAAGTTCTGTTGAGCTGCATAGTCGTGTTTGTCGCCTTTTCAGGTGCTTGCGGCGCCGCCCAAAGCTTGGTGCAGTTGTAAGTGTACAGACTCACTCTTAGCCCTAATTGCAACCATGTTCACTCTACAGAATAATGTTTCGATGGATTAAGGGGATAGGCGCCGGTGGAATCGCCTCCATCTGTGTAGGGTATGGGTTCGAGCTACGGCCTCCAGAGAAATGGCCTACCTACTCAGCTTTCCTGACGTTGACGGCGGCAATATCGCTCGCGATCGCTCCCTTGCTGGGTGCTGCTCTAACTCAAGCCGGCCAGTGGCGGTGGTGCTTCCTCATCAAGTAAGGCCCATCATCTGGAAAACAGGAGAAAGGGAACAGACAAATTATTAATACAATAACAGCGTTCCGATTGGCGTTATTGCGCTAACATTAATGTTTTTTGCTATGCCGAACAAGCTGCGCCTTGAACCTGCAGCCCAGTACGACAAACCCGAGTCGGGGTCACAACGGCTTAAGGACTTGGCCAAGATGGATTATGTTGGAGCACTGCTGTTTGTAGGCGCTTCGGTACTTCTTTTGGTGGCCCTTCAACAGGCAGCCGAGGGAATCGCATTCACATCACCCAGGGTTCTAGTCACCTTGATACTGGCCCCCATCTCCTCGATTTGCTTTGTAAGCTGGCAACACTATATTGCAAATCACCACCGCCATCTTCAGTCAATCTTACCCTGGGAGCTGATTACGGGCAGAGTCTTTTTGGCAGTGCTTTGGTAAGCTTTGCATCGTTGCCACCTACCCCTGATAATGGCTTTATAGTGCCTGGCTAATTCAAAATACCGCAGCAACGCTTGGCTTTCGGGAGTCGTCTTGACCACTGTGATTTTCCAAGTTCCCCAGCGATATATGCTTGTGAATCACCTGGCTATCCTGGACGCCGGGCTTCGGTTGCTACCTTTCACAGCGGTCATGGCCCTGTCTTCGGTCTTGGTCGCAGTTTTAATGAATAAAATTCAAGTCCCTGCCGTTTATACGCTGTTGGCTGGGGCCTTATTCCAAGTCATCGGCGTTGTAGGGCTCTCACAGGCCTCAACTCGTCCTGAGATCGACCCAGCCCAATATGGATTCGAAGTTTTCGCTGGTGTAGGAGTCGGTATCTTCAATGTGATCCTCATACTACTTGCGCCTCGAATAGTTCAGAAGCAGCATTTAGGTATTGTGACACATTCGCCCGCTAATGAGCTGTTGTGAACTTGCTGACGCGGATACCAGCTGTTGGTAATGGAGCTATCAATCAGTTCAGAATCTTGGGTGGTTCCCTTGGGCTGTCCATTGTCACATGCGCCACTAACCGGTCGCTGAGAGCAGGCCTATTAGGTGTTGTAGGCTTGACTGAGACGGCCTCGATCTTAGACCGTTCTGATCGGATTTTCAAGTTGCCCCCTGATCTGCAATTGCGCGTTCGAGAGGTTTTTGGGTACACCTACAGGACTCAGGTGACTATCTTGATTGGAATAGCAGTGGCACAAGTGTTCGTGACCGCCCTACAATGGCAGAGGAAGGCGGTTATACTTAAGAAGTGAGAATCCGATGCTAGCAAACCCGCGTTGGATTGAAAAACCTAATACATGACCTGTACCGTCGCACGTAACCAACCTACTTCTTATTACCTGTTCAGATTCTTAAGAATTATGCCCCATGAAAAATGGAGCCGGCATCGAACCGTATCCGGAAGGCATAGGCAGTACGGGGAAATACCGCAGATGGGAGCGCATAAAATTATATTCTTCAGTTTCTATCCCCTCCCCTCCTATTTAATTTGCCACAATATCGCACACCATAAACTTCGGCGTGACGTCCCCTAGCACTACTGGTCACCCGCTTGCCCTCTGACGGCAGGTTTACCGGACGTGGATGATGAATGGTGTATACTACATGAGGATTGTCTCTCTTAAGTATCTCGCTTATAGCAACCACCTGTGCGGCAAGTGGTAGGCATAACGATCCATTGAAGAATATGATCGCCAACCCGTTATTGCACAAACCCGTTTTATTTAGCTTTTACTTAAGCCACAGGCATGTGAAAACTGTCAGGAGGTCAAGTATAGCAGTAGATAATAGTGTATTACAATTAAGAATGAGGATAAAGCACAGCCCTGAGGTTTACTAGGCAGAAGGTATACATATATACAAATAGAAGCGGTAGATTGCCCCGTGTGACCTCCATTTGCAACATTAACTTTCAGTTAAGAGTTCAGCTTGGATGATACATCGCCGCGCAACTTTGACCGCGCCCGAGAGCCCGTTTTTTGAGCCGTGACCAGGGACTTCGTGACCTCCCTCATGAACAAAAACAGACACGTGCCTGGGATCGCATAGACGTTGTACCATTGCGCTTTCAGTGTTCTTCTCATCCTTATCACCATATATTATGGCAATGGGCAGTTGAACAGGAGTCATGCCCTCCCTAAGGCTATCTAAAACGGTTATCTCACCTTTCTCCACATAAGCGACGGGATCGTAGACCTGCACCGGAGAGAACAAAATGGCGCATCTGAACATGCTTCTCAACTGCGGCTGCAATAGATGCCTGCGTATCAACAACATCGCTGCTAGTCCAGCGCCTTGGGAATATGCGAGGACACTATCAAACGGCCCCTCAGCCTCGACATACGCCTCCAGATTGTCGAGAGCGGTAATGAAGCTGGTTGATGAATGCATATCATAATATGCAAAGTGTTTGTCTGAACGATTTGATAGGGTTTCTAGTTCTAAAAGCTTCGTTTAGCAGATAACAACAGACCATAGCTTCATTCTAATATTACGTACCAATAGGGAGTTCCCAGGGCACCACTCCCTGAACAAACTCATACACGTGATCATCAGCGAGCTCGTATCTGAAAGCCGCTAACCAGACATTATTAGAATAACCATGTTTAAGTGGATAAAAGAGAGGCACCGTGACATGTTGAACTAAAATAGGACAAGCTATCGCACCTGTTTGCGTCTTGAAAATCTATGACCCCATTAGCTCACATACGCTTGTTCGGCATTGACACATCTTGTGCAGAGAAACATATCAATGACTTACTTGGCTAGTAGTGCCCATGCCGTGCAAACAAAGGAACTTCATCATGCGAAGATGATCGCCGCTCAAAGCTTTGTCTGGTTATTGTTGAAAGAGAGAGTACAACTCAACGGAGACCACGCCGTCGTATCAGGAGCGAAGCGACTCCCCTGCTTTCGAGCCTGGAAAACGGCCATGGTATAATTATACTCTGGGTATGACGCCGCCACCAAGGCACCTAGACGATCCCATCTGCTAAATGTAACCCTAATATTCTTTTGGGGCAGGTTTAGCGCCTCTACAAAGAATGGCACGTCGTGTTTGTTGTAGACACGGCGTTGACTGGCACTCATGCATGGTCCTTGAAGCTGCCCTGTCAACCAGCTAACAGCACACTGCAATTTGGGGCAAGCTGGCCGTTGACACCGAAGATGCTACCGCATGCCACATTCCAACTTTGACCGGTCGAATTTGTTTTTTTTTGTAATAGCCTGACATTGCCTGAAACCTGTTGGTGACCACCATCCATGTTTCTTACAGCATTTTGCTTGGCGGTATTCTGCATAAACTGTTATCTGCAACTGGTTTACGGCATCGGGCCCACTTCATTATCTGGGGATGACATTAAGTATATATGTAGCATTTAGACAGAGCTACTTGCACGGTCGCACCAGCCCTCTGTGCCTTGGCAGTTGGGACAACCTATCATCGGATACTACTCTGTATGTTTGCAGGCGTGAATGAAACCCTGGTCAGGGCGATACCTGACCGGTCCGATTTCCCAGGCCTGGCCCAGTATGGCTTGTGGTAGTGACGCCAGTACACCTGGCACCAGCAAATTTGGGTTGAACAGGCCTCCCCAGTCTTAGAGTCGGGAGAAGTTGAGGGCTGTTGGTTTGCGCCATCCGGGGTCTGTGATAGTCTTGCCCCTGGGTGGGAAACGAGTGTCCTTGCAATTTAGGTTATATTCTTTCTCTGCAAACCTTTAGAAGTTTCTGGGTAAATAGGTGATAGCCTACCTACTAGAAGTACCTACGTAAGTGCCCACCCTAGCGCTTGCCCCATAGTCCATACTGTTCGTTGTGCTTTCGGCAACCAACGCTCCCTCGTCGCGTCGACCTAGTAGTTGCTGAATACCATCTGTGCCACAAAAAGGTTGTATCTGGCTATTAGCGAGGTGAGGAATTGTGGACTGTAAGCATTTTACTCTCGCGTTTGCAAAGCAAAGAGCAGACAAAGAGGTACCTAACTACCTATGTATCAAGCTACTTACATAGTAGGTTGGTACCCAACTCAGACTAGTGTAGGTATGTGGCTTTGCACCTGGCTGTGTGGCTAAGCCCTGATCATCCTCCACCTCGATCTTACTTGTACATCATCTAACGTCCTCTTACAGCATACTTGGGCACTTGCAGTGAACAAAACTATCATTGACACTATGAAGCACGTAACCGCTAGCTTTGTAATCTAACAAGCGACTCACTTTCTCCTCCTGAATTGCACTTCTGGGCCTTTCCGGAGAGAGATGTACGCGTCCACCAAATCAAACTGGTCCTTTCCCGGCTGCGCACAACCCAGCGTAGACCCAGGCGCCCGTCTCACCTGGAGGCAATACAATGTTCGCGCTACAATTATCATCATTTCTGCCATGGCTACTTTCTGCCCAACGCAGCTCCCCGGCCCGGACGAGAACGGATGAAACCCATACCTTATTCGGGCGACTTCCTCTTTTCCGCTTGCATCGTCGGCAATCCACCGCTCTGGGCGAAACACTTCGGCATCTCCATAGACGTCTCGGTTTCGAGAGTTGGCCCAGGGAACGGTTCCAACAATTGTACCTGGGGGGTAATAGTCTCCCATGACGATAAGCCCACCGGAAAGTACCTCGCGCGGTAGTTCGCAGGGTCCCGACGGCGTCAGGCGCATCCCTTCGTCGATACAGGCTTTCAAGTAAGTACATGACAGGAGTGTTGGGCCATATACAATGTCGTCTACAGAATCAAAAGTCGCGAGGATTTCTTGCGTGAGCTTGTCGCACTTTTGCGGATTGCCGGTCAGGTAGAAAAAAATACCTGAAAGGCTCACAGCGGTGGTGTCCGAGCCAGCAATGATGAGTAAGTTCGCTTCTGCTCGTAACTCACGTTCATCATAAGCGGGTTCGTTAGTAACGGGATCGCGAGCTTCGCACAGAAAGTAGAATATATCATGGCGTCTTTCCCGTTCTGGCTTTTGCGCCTCCGCCTTGTGCAAAGCTATGCGATCTGTGACGCTGTCGTAAACAAACTTGTTATACACTCGGATCGCTGGAGGCGCGAGGAAGGAGAAAAGGCGGTCAAGCCCGCGTGGTTTAAGCCAGTTAAGGGTCGTAAGGAATGGGGACCGGCAGAACTGCCCATTGTCAGCATACAAGTAAATACCCAGCCCATATCAAAGGTCGTCTTACGGGGTAATAGAACAGCATATACTCTGTAATGCAGTGCGGAACCTCTTTTAGTACGTTCTGCCCAGGCTCCTTTACATCAAAGGATTTACCAAAACAAAGATCCCCCATAATGTCAAAAAGTAGTGCATCGACTTTTTTCGAAAAGTCTACAGGGGCAGACCATTCTTCGCTAATGTCATTAAGTTCTTCCACGATAAGCTGAAGCCAGCGATCTACATGCCTAACGGTAAAATCGCAAGCAGCACTTAACGACGCATCGGTAAAGCATAGGTTAAGTATCTTTCGCTTCTGGGCATGCTTAGCAACGTCAATGGTATTGAGTGTCGTGCTATCACGCTCATCGCGCTTCCAAGCCGTGTAGAACTGGCTTCGGCGAACGTTGGACCTCATGCCATAAATGTCCCTATATGCATCTGGGTAGCAAAAGAGGACCGTATTCGGCTCTGATCGAATCCTCGGCCCATAGGTCCGGAATTGCTCTAGGAGCCAGATGTGTCGCCTACCGGTTTTGGCGTAATACCACGACGGAAAGCCGGTCGCTCTCGCCCAGAAAGGTCCGGGTACATCGGCTAGAGGATGGAAGACTACATTGTAAATGACACTTGCGAAGAGCTAAATAACGGCTGGTGCGTTAGTACTCACTTGTCAACCTAGTCTCGAGTTGGAGAAGGGAAAGTGCACGAACTAGAATGAGGCCGGTGACGACAAGGCCCGAGACGAGGTCAATGTAGGTATTGTTCTGAAGTAGCAGTGGCAACATGGTCAACTAGGCTGGCTCGACGGACGGTTGAGGGCAGAAGGACCGAAAGAGGTAGTCGAGGGGAATCTGCGGCTCACTATGGCCAGAGTTCATTTCGATAATACCATACTGATCAGCTTGGGGGGAGGGGGGTAAGGAGGGGATTGTCCCCGTGATACCTAGGAGTCTTTGCGCAGCCATTCCAGACCCCTCCCGAGGTCCAAACCTGGGCGGGCCTAGTCCTGAGCCGCATTCCCACATCCGACAGGTGTCTTGTGCCCGTTGGTTGGCCCTGCAGCTCGAGGCAGCTCTCTTGCGGCACAGTTCACACCACTTTTCAGGTACATAGAACATTCGTACACAAGTACTATGCCGGTACATGTACGACATGAAGCCGAGCTAATGCTATGTCATGTAACCCAAATTATGCACAGAACAGGGGGTCCGGAAGGCTTCATACCAAGGCACATATACGTCGTTGATGTGATGTGTCTAAAAAAAAAAAAGGCGCAGCAGCTGGCACCAATGATATATCTAAAGAGCGTTAAGATCGTCATTTCTGGGCGTAAGAACCACCGTTGCGGGTTTTCCCATGGACGAACGGCGGATATCTTATCCGATGCAGTAGAACTTGCAGTGCTCCGGCTCTACTACATTACTTACGACAAGGAGACAAAGGTAGCAACAGCAGCCTGCTGCCGGGGAGTGTCGTATCGTCACCAACAGCTTGACGGAGAGCGTTCTAATCATGCATTCATTCGTTGGTATGCCCGTCCACCAGCATGAGGCGCAGGTGTATGGCAGCATTGCACACTACCCCTTATTCAACCTCAGGATGACACATTCAGGTAGACAGGTACACGGGGGCCATGGCAAAGTTTAACGTTTCACTAGAGGGGTTTCGTGAAAATCCAAGGCTGGGATATTGCGCCAGGACTTTGTAGGTGGGGAGTGATGGGAATGATGGATATAACGAGTCAAGATAAAGAACAGGTTAACTTCGAACTGTGCTTGCTTTTCCATAGGCTCGGTCTTAACTATATTGAAATACATGATCTCTTGCATACCAAATGAGCCCGCCATAATTACACGGCATACACGCATTTGCGCCCACAGACCCCCGTGCACAGTTGTATAGCGCTGCCTCCCAGTTAACCTCAAGATGGAGCCTATTGCGATCATTGGCATATCCATCAGATTCCCAGGAGGTGCAGACACTACCGACAAGTTCTGGGACATGCTAGTAGAGAGGAGATGCGCCGCCACAACGTTCCCGACAGACAGATTTAATATCGATGCATTCTGGCATCCAGATAGCAAGCAGAATATCGTAAGCGAAGCGTCCAGATAATGGTCCTAAACTCAATAGATTCGATATTAACATTTTACAGATCATTCCGCGAGAAGGGCATTTCCTGGCCAACGATATCAAAGAGTTTGACGCCGGATTCTTTTCTATGGCACCTCACGAGGTAGGCTCTATGGATCCCCAGCAGCGCGGGCTCATGGAAACTGCATATCATGCCTTTGAAAATGCTGGCCTCCGCACCGAAGATATAGCTGGGACGAAAACCTCGGTGCACGTCGGCTGCTTCACAAGTGACTTTGCCACGTTGCAGTTCAGGGACGCTCAACATATCCCCAAGTACAACGCCCTGGGGGGTGCAGGGACCATGTTGGCTAATCGTATAAGTTGGTTTTATGATCTTCGAGGTGAGAGCTTGTATATTGACACGGCATGCTCGAGCAGCTTGGTCGCCTTAGCTGTTGCTTGTGAGGGGCTGAACTCGGGCGCAAGCGAGATGGCCATTGTTTGCGGCTCTAATCTCATTTAAACCCCGAGTTCAGCATCTCACTGAGCAACATGAGCATGCTGTCACCGAGCGGTCGATGCTACAGCTTCGACGCTCGTGGGGACGGTTACGGACGTGGTGAAGGGTTCGCCGTCCTGGTTCTGAAGAAGCTTTCTAGTGCCATTCAAGACAGAAACCCTATCCGAGCACTGATTCGGTCGGTTGGTATGAACCAGGATGGCCACACTGGCAGCGGTATAACCCAGCCCAGTAAGGGCATGCAGGCACAGCTCATCCGTCAGACTCATGAGAAGGCCGGTCTTGATATGCGCCATACTCGTTTCTTCGAAGCCCACGGAACCGGCACGCCTGTCGGTGACCCCATCGAAGCTAGAGCAATAGGAGAGGCGTTCTTCAAACACCGCTCGAGCGAAGACCCCATTTATATGCAAGTTCAAACACTACAAGCGTTACCAGCACCTATGAACTAATGTGTTCATCACAGAGGTGCTGTGAAATCGAATATCGGCCATCTCGAGGGCGCAAGTGGTCTAGCCGGAGTTGTCAAGTCAGTTCTCAGTCTTGAGCGGGGCTTGATCCCTCCCAATGCCAACTTTGAAGTCCTCAACCCGCATATAGATGCGGAATTTTTCCATCTCGTGTTTCCTATCACTTGTATTCCCTGGCCTCGATCTAGTGAGGTCCGACGAGCTTCCGTTAACTCGTTCGGATTTGGCGGTTCAAACGCACATGTGATCCTTGAAGCATCCGACACCTACCTCCAAAGACTGGGAACCCGCCTGTCACAGTCCCTATCGACGGTGAAGTTATGGGCTCAACCTCCTCTGCGGCAGGTAAACGGTGTCAGCGATAGCACGAACCATGATACGTGCAATGAGTTTCCACTAGCTTCTAAGCAAGGTCACGAAGAATGCCAACCCGGTTTGGAAGGTGTTATCATGCGGCCGCGGCTACTTATACTCTCAGCATCAGATGCCGAAGGTGTCCTCAGGCAAGCCACATCTCTATCGCGCGCTTTTTCGGGTCTCAGCCTGCGCAGTGGGTATTCACACCACGAGTTACTCGATGACATAATATTTACCTTGGACACGAGACGAACAATGTTGGACTGGAAGTCTTATGGCCTCGTCCGCGCACTCCCCGATCTAGAGGAGTTACCAAAGCAGATCGGGAAGCCCATTCGTCTACCACGTGTGACATCAGCACACCTCGGTGTGGTCTTCACCGGGCAAGGAGCCCAGTGGCCGAGAATGGGCTATGAGTTGCTTGCATGGCCTGTCTTCAGAGCCAGTCTGGATCGCTCCCAAGAATACCTACAGGAAATGGGTTGCGAGTGGCGGATTATTGGTAAATCCCCTCATGCGATATACCTACCCTAGTGGAATCGAGTACCAAAATCGCTAACCATCGACCTTTCATAGACGAGCTCACTAACCAGTCGGAAGAAAGTCGACTAAACACACCTTTGTTTAGTCAGCCCACAACCACAGCTTTTCAACTCGCACTTGTTGATCTGATCGACAGTTGCGGCCTGAAACCTGCTGTTGTAGTTGGTCATTCATCCGGCGAAATCGCTGCGGCATACTGCGCAGGGTACCTATCGCACAAGTCCGCGGTGGGAGTGTCGTGCTTCCGCGGTGTCGTTTCCTCGGGGCTCTCCGTCGCTTCGAAGGGACAATGGGGGATGGCAAGTGTAGGCATTTCCGTTGGGCAGCTTCCCCAAGAGCTTAGAGACGCCCAGGGTCGCCATCCAGCAATACTGGATGCGAAGCAGCTTACGGTGAGTTGCGTGAACTCGCCAAGCAATATAACTATCTCCGGCCTAGTTCCGATGATCGACGTATTCCTTGATTGTGTGACCGCCAAAGGCGTCTTCTGCAGAAAATTGAAGGTCGACGTCGGATACCATTCGGCGCAAATGGACGCAGTTACTCCCGAATACTTGCAGTATCTCACCGAACTACAGCCGCTGGCTTCGGGACCACGAGCCAGGATGGTATCAACGGTCACAGCTCAGCTGCTAGACGTCGATACGGTGTGCTCGGCGCAGTATTGGGTTGACAACATGAGGTCCCCAGTACAGTTTGTGAACGCCATTCGCGCTTGCTGTATTAACCGCCCTACAGATGCGCCGACGAAACGTCTCGATAGAAGCCATACGCAGGACTTACTTGTGGATGGTTGGCTGGAACTTGGTCCACATGCAACATTAAAGGGGCCTCTTCGTCAGACGTGCGAAAGTATCGACAGGTCTGACATGTTTTACGTTTCCGCATTGGTGCGGAATCAGGCCGCCAATCATACAATCCTCGATGCCATTGGGCAGCTCTTTTGTCGCAATGTCGAGATTGATTTGTACCAGGCGACTCGCGTCAATGGCGACCAATCGCGGGCACCATGTTTCGTCGTAGACCTCCCGCAGTATTCCTTCAACCACTCTGTCACGTATTGGGAAGAGTCGAGCAGGTCGAAGACCTTCAGGTCAAGGATCCATGCACACCATCCGCTTCTTGGCTCGCAAGTGATAGACTGGAACCCACTTGACGCCAAGTGGAGTCTCACTCTTCGGGAAGAAGACGTGCCATGGATCTCCGACCACCGAGTCCATGGCAGTATGTGGTATCCTGCCGCTGGCATGATCGCCATGGCGATAGAAGGCGTCAAGCAACTCTTGCCTGATGAGGGCTTCGACTTCGAGCTCTCAAACGTCACATTCGCAGCTCCTATCGTCATCGGTGATTCAGAAGCTGGCACGGAAGTTCAGTTGAGTGTGGTGCCGAAATCCAGAGCAGGCGAGACAAGAGATACCGATTATCAATTCAGGATCCTACTGCGGAGAGGGGACGACGAATGGATTGAAGTGTGTGACGGAAAAATATCTCCAGAGAGGCTCCAACATACCCAGCAAGACCTCGCCCAAAATGAAGGAAAACATAAAACACGCAAAGCACAGATTGCGTACCAAGAGATAACAAAGTCGTGTCAAAGCTCACTCGGAAGTAGAGACATGTATCAAATGGTCGACAAGAACATTGGCGTCCAGTACGGTCCTACTTTCCAGGGCCTTCACCACATACACCATGATCGGAGAGGCCGCGCGCACGCAAGATTGCGGCCCTTAGATGCAGAAACTACGGAGTCGTCCGGAAAGTTCACCGTGCACCCCGCGACCCTAGATTCCATCTTTCAGTTGGCCATTCCAGCCGTCAACGTGGGCCTAAAGCAGTCGTCACCAACGCTCGTTCCTTCTCGCGTTACGCGGTTATGGATTTCCCGAGACGGACCACTTCCTCACCCCACAGGAGAAGCATCATGTGAAGAGGCGGTAGCTTATGCCCGAGCCCAGCGGGTCAGCCAGCGCAGCGTGGTTGCCGAGATGACAGTCCTGTCCTCACCGGACACAGGGCATATCCGCGTCCAGGTGGAAGAGTTGGAGCTCACCGAAATTGCCCGAGACCAGAACACAGAGCTCTCGGCTGAAAGTGAGAAGTACATGTGCCATGAGATGGTTTGGAAAGTAGACCCCACACTCATTGATGCCACGGAGGTGCGGGAATATTGTTCAAAACAGCGGAGCCCAGCACCCGAGCCATGTGGATGGTACCGAGACATGCGCATCATGCTTCTGGGCTTTGCTCAACAAGCGTTTGATGCCATGAGAGAGAGTGACCAGAAGCCGATACCGTCGATGGATAAATATGCAGCTTGGTTGAGAGCCAGACTCGGCGCACACAGCGCCAAAAACGACGCTCCTCTCCCCTCGGGAACGACGCTACAAAAGCTAGCTGAACACTTCGAGCGTGACGGCCACCGGGGCTTCCTACATGCTCTTGTAGGACACAAGCTGCAGGCGATACTCACAGGTGAAATAGATGCTTTGCAGCTTCTATTTGACAACCCTGACTACATGCCAAAACTCTATGAGGAATTGAACACCACTGCAAATTCATTCCCAATGCTCCATTCCTATCTGGATCTCCTCGTACACAAAGACCCAGGCCTTCGCTTCCTCGAAGTCGGTGCCGGAACGGGGGCTACCACGAGTCTAGTTCTCAACACAATAGGAGAACCGAAACAGGCGCCTCGCTACGCGGAATACGTCTTCACAGATATTAGTAACTTCTTCCTTTCTGCGGCAAAGGAGAGATTCAAAGCGTATCCCCACATCAAATACCGAGTCTTAGATATCGAGAAAGACGATTCTCAAGGCCCACATGAGGAACAGGGCTGCTACGACATTATCGTAGCAGCCAATGTCTTCCACGCGACGAAAGATCTTAGTGCAACGCTGAGAAATGTCCGCAAACTGCTGAGACCGGACGGAAAACTCGTCCTCATGGAGATGACAACTCCACAGAGCATAGAAACAAGCTTCATTTTCGGCACCCTCCCCGGCTGGTGGCTTGGTTCGGAAGACTTCCGGCAGAACAGTGCTGTTGTCGACGAGCATATATGGGACCGCCTTCTCAGACAAGTAGGGTTCTCTGGGACCGAACAGATATACCGCGATTGGGATTCGGAAGATTGTCATGGATGGAGTATCATGATCTCCTCGGTGACACCGAAGCCATCAGCGGTCCATGCCTCCCAGATCACGAGACTGGCGATCTGCCCAGCAGCGTCTCCCAGCTTTATTCTAATTGTTGAGGGGGAAAAATCCCCCATTCAGTTAGAGACAGCCACAGAGGTCAAGGCTGCACTGGAAAATATGAGTTCGGATTTTGTTGTGGCGGTACTCGACTTCCATGAGGTGCTCTCGCAAGATGTCTCCATCGCGGACAAACATTGCATATTGCTTACCGATCTGGATCACACGCATTTACATGATATGTCACCCAGCATGTTTCAGTCATACCAGAGGATCTTCACTGCGTGCAAGTCAATTACTTGGCCCCATACGCGTAATGCGGATTCGCAATCTGCGCCTTACTGGGCCATGGTCGAAGGCCTAGCACGGGTATACCGCAGCGAGAATCCATTTGTGCGCCTTGTGACTCTCATTTTGGAAACAAGCGAGAGAGCTGTGGAGCATATAACGAAGGTACTGCAGGCAACGATCGCACGTTCGATTCAAGGAGGCCAGGTCCCCAATGTCGAAGACGAGGAGTACATGGAGGTATCGGGGCATCTTTGTGTCAATCGGTTACGCGCAGCCACTTACTTAGATCAGCACGTCCTAAGACGGACTCGAAATCCATTGGGCCTGCGAAGTTTTAGGTCGGGTATTCCTCTCACGATATCTATTGGGGTTCACAATCTTCTCGACTCTATACGATGGGTAGAGGACGAGGCATCCTTCAAGGATTGTTTGACTCTCCTAGGCCGCGTCAACGCCGACGAGATCGGCAGCGAATGCGCTGGTCTAATAGTCCGAACTGGCAGAGATGTTAAACGCCTCAAAGCGGGCGATCGCGTAGCGGTGGGCGCTGTAGGAACATTCCGCAGCCTGGTGCGCGCGCGAGAGGCTCATGCCGTGAAAATCCCAGATTCCATGTCCTTTGAGGACGCCGCCGGTATTCCGACCGCCTTCTGTACGGCCTACTATAGCCTTTACGACGTCGCACGTCTACAGAAAGGCGAAAGTGTTCTGATCCACGCGGGTGCAGGGGGCACTGGACAGGCGGCTATACAAGTAGCACAATACCTTGATGCAGAGATATATACGACAGTGAGCTCAGAAGCGAAGAAAAGGCTCTTGATTGAGCGTTATGGCATCCAGGAGGACCACATCTTCTACAGCAGGGATACCTCCTTCGCTGACGGCGTTAGACGGATGACAGCCGGGCGGGGTATTGATGTTGTCTTGAACTCACTGTCAGGAAAACTACTAGTTGCATCGTGGGAACTCATTGCCCCTTTCGGCCGATTTGTCGAGATTGGTAGGAAAGACGTCGACACAAGAGGCTATCTACCCATGTATCCGTTCATTAGAAATGCGCAGTTCATCGGCGTGGATCTTGCGGCAATAATGGATACCGATGTAGGGTCTTCGAGAGTCAACTGTCTACAGGCTGTATTTGACTTAATGGCCGATGGTGCCCTTAGACCGGTACACCCTATCCAGACATTTCCGATCGATCAAGCAGAGCACGCATTTCGCCTTCTAGTCAGTGGTAAAAGTACCGGCAAGCTTGTACTGACTTCGTATGGGAATCCAACAGTGCCATTCAAAGAGGGTGACGACTCCGAGTACCGATTCTCGAGCCAGGCGACTTACGTGATTGCTGGCGGACTAGGTGGCATCGGACGTCAGCTGGCTCGGTGGTTGGTCCGTCGTGGAGCGACAAGTGTCTTACTACTTACACGAACAGGAAACAATGGGAATCCCGAAAGACAGGCATTTATACGTGATATGGAAGCACTGGGGGTCGACATCCGTTATGGTACCTGTGATATCACCGATTACGAGTCAGTGCAGCAGGTCCTTCGAGTGGCCGCCGTGACAATGCCACCCATCAGGGGATGTTTTCAATCGGCCATGGTGATCCAAGTAAGTACTTACTCAGAGAAACAAGGTGCGGCGAGATCTATTGCTGACAAGATGCGCAATGTAGGACAGGACGTTTGCAGCCATGAGCCTCTCCGAATGGCTTGCAAGCACTCTACCCAAGGTCCAAGGATCTTGGAATCTACACCGCCTGTTGCCAGCTGGGCTTGACTTCTTCGTTATGCTCTCTTCGGCGGTTTGCATCTTTGGGAATCCAGGACAAGCCAACTACGCTGCCGGTAATACATTCCAGGACGCGCTTGCCCGACATCGAACTGCGATGGGAGAAAAGGCTGTCACGCTTGATCTTGGCCTCCTTCTTGACGAGGGTTGGGTAGCCGAAAGGAAACACATTCAGGACCGGATGATGCAGGAACATCAACTGCTCCCCCTCTCCCAACGGGAGTTGTTCGCAATCCTCGATTACTACTTTGATCCGTGTACAGTGATTGGGTCACCCACCACCAGCCAGATCGTTACAGGCATCCAATTGCCCACCTTGATACGTCATGCTGGGAAACAGATACCTGATACACTGCACCGGCCATTGTTCCGCGCCATGCACCAGATAAGACCTGGAAAAGGGGACCTAGCGGAGACCGCAATGGTGCAGCAGAATTTGAAGGCTGTCTTTGAGAAATGCGGCAGTCTGGAGGAGGCTGGGGCAGTAATATCCGAGGCTCTGAAGGCAAAACTCTGCAAGATCCTCGGCCTGGATGAGAAGGAGAAATCTGTCCACGATCGGATGGACTCGTTCGGGGTCGACTCGCTGGTTGCACTAGAAATACGAAACTGGCTACTAAAGGAGGTCCGAGCTGACCTGGCAGTCTACGAGATTTTGGGCGATGCCAGTCTAACCGAGACAGGGTTGACAGCCGCAAGAAAGAGCCAATTTAGCTTGGGTTAGGGTCGGACGGTAACAGACCTTATAGAAAATTTGATCATATCTTACTGCGTTTAGTGTCAGGGTTACTATAGTGTTTGTTGTTTAACTTAGTCAAAATATTTTTTAAAAACCTATAGTATTGTATTGTAGCTAATAAAAACTGCAGGTTATGTAACAGTATCTCTGTTTGTTTCTGCACTAGGTTATGCACTTAATAAAAATTGCAGGTTATGTAACAGTATTTTTGTACGTTTTTGCGCTAAGGTTATGCACCTAATAAAAATGCTAAGTTATGTGTTGCTATCTTAGCATGTTTTTATACTAAAGTTATATACTTAATAAAAAGTATAGATAATATATTGCTATTTTTGCACGTTTTTATACTAAGCTTATTTACTTAATAAATAGTATAGGTTATATGTTGCTATTTTTATACCGGTTTTTACAATAGCTTTGCACTTAATAAAAACAGCCTAATTAGTAATTATATATTGTTACTTGCTTAGGCCTAGTTTTATTAGCTATATAAAAATAGTATTGCTTAACTATATGCAGGCTAAAGCATATAAGCCTTACTATAAGGCCATATTATAAAGCTTTGCAAAGCTATTATATAAGCTTTATTGCAAAGCTATACTATAAAAACTTGCAAAGCTATATAAAGCTATGTTAAGCAATATAAAGTTATATTATAAAGGCTTTACTATAAAAGCATAACTATAAAAGCTTATAAGGCCTTGCAAAGTAATATAAGGCCATATTATAAGCGCACTTGCAAAGCAATATAAAGCCATGCTATAAAGGCTATACTATAAAAGCCTGTAAAGCTATACTATATAAAAGCATATAAAGCCTTGCAAAGCTATGCAAAGCTATACAAGGCTATACAAAGTTATATTATAAAAAGCTTACTATAAAGGCCTTATTATAAATAAAATAGCAAAGCGCAAAAAATTAATAGCGCTATTAAAAATTAAACTTAACTTTATACTTATATAAACCTTTTTAAAAAAATGTTTTATAAGTTATAATAAGTATAAGCTTAAATTAAATTAATTAATAGCTTAAAAAGTTATGCTATATAAATAGCTTTAATAAGCTAAAAAGCTTATTAAGCTTATTAAGCTTAAGTATTTATTAACTTATAGTTATTTAACCTGCTTTTTTATAATAAAAAAATCTTATAATATTATATATTATAAAGTTTTTTTTTTTTTACTTTTTTATTTATAAATTTTTAGCAATAAAATTTAAAAGCTTTGTTTTTTTAAAAATAATATGCTTATAACTTTTATAACTTTATGCTTTTTTTATTTACATAACCTGCCTTTAGCTTTTTTTAAAAACTTTTATTATATTTAGCTATGCTTAAAGTTTTTTTTTTAAAAAATAAAATATATTGCTTAAAGCTTTTAAGCGTACTTATAGTTTACTTTTAACTAAAAATTAAATTAATATTTTTAAAGTAAGTATTACTAGCTTTATATATTAGCAATATAAAACATATAATAGTATTACTAAATAAAAAATAAAGTATAAAAACTTAAAACTTTTTTTAAAAATTAAACTTAACTTTATATTTATACTAACTTTTTTAGTAAACTATTATAACTATAAAGGCTTGCAAAGCTATATTATAAAAGCACTTATAAAGCAATATAAAGCTATGCTATATAGCTACTTGCAAAACAATAAAAATACTAGGTTATATATTAGCATTTTTATTTATTTTTATATTAAAACTTTGCACCTAATTAAATTTGCTTATAATATATTGCTATTTTTACTTATAATATATTGCTATCTTTGCCTTTTTTTTAGCTATAGCAATATATTTAATTAAATCTGCTTATAATATATTGCTATTTTTGCTTATAATAAATTATTACTTTTGCTTGTTTTTTTAGTTAAGCAATATATTTAATACTAATAGCTGCTTGCATTTTTAAAAATAAAAGCATATAATAAGCTAATATTATTAAGTATAATTATATATTTATAATTTTATTATACTTTTATGCTTATATACTGTTTTTTTTTTTTTTTATATTTTGTTAAACT
>Ga0247782_1000451_pt1 | contig 26588 bp, 21 predicted proteins | sample UWRJL019104C5_FD_179928 | JGI IMG/M metagenome (GOLD analysis project Ga0247782, IMG submission 179928) | Plant litter microbial communities from Arlington Agricultural Research Station in Wisconsin, United States - UWRJ-L019-104C-5 | ecosystem: Environmental > Terrestrial > Plant litter >...
AGGGTAGCTCCACTCACACCTCCCTCTGCCAATCTTAGGCCTCTACGAGTCGGCCACGCCTCGGCCCCGCCTCGGCCTTTGAACTCACAAGCGCCCATCCTTCGGGCTTTGCTATTTGCAGCGCTCTCAGTGGCCTTTGGGCCCTTAAGACCCGCTATATTGCAGTGGACCTAGTGAATACATCCACTATAACCCACTATAGATTTTCTTATTAGTTAAAAGGGCCTAACCCCTTATTATACCAGCAATTATGTACGGCAGTTCAACCGCCAAATATGCCCTATGATTTCGAGCATATATACAAGGGCACTTGCCCACCTACCTTTGTTAGATTTTTAGATAGTTAATAGCAATCACTCCTTTATTGCACCTATATACTATGCCTACAGCCCACTATTAGTTAACCCTTTAGCCTTACTATTACAGCCCTAAGCCCTTACTATATTACCTATAGCCCACTGCTATATTAGCTGCCTTATAGGCCTTACACGCCCTATACCCTCTGTATTAAGCCTGCAAGTCCTCGCTAGCACTTCGCCACCTATTTACCATTTAATAGGTCCAGCGCCTGCCAGCCTACTTTACCTGTTCCCTTTACATACCAGCCTACTTAGCCTGCTCCCTAAGCATACTAAGTTACCTCCCCTGCTTACTAAGCATACACCTTCACCTATAGTGCTCTACAGGGACCTATGGCCCCTATATTCTACTATATCCCCTGATCCAAGCCCTATACCTGGCGAGCCTCCGCTAGCTTATACTTTCACTGAGCACTAAGTACTACCCTCGGCTACACCTAGCTATATGCCCTATAGTCAGGCCTACTTTTAACAATTATATTTATTAATAAGCGCTTTAATTTTGTTTGCTATATTTTTATTATTAGCTATTATTATTACTTTGCTGTTTAACTTAATAGTATTAATTTTTGCTAGCTTTAATATATTATAAAATAATATAGTTTAATATAAATTGTTTAGTTTTTATAATGTTTTATTATTTAGGCTGCTACCTTTTTTTTTTTTTTTTTTTTTTTTTATTATTATTAAGTATATAAGCTATTATTTTAGTTTAGTTTTTTAAAGTTATACTATTTTTTTAATAGCTATTTATTTTATTTTAGTTAGTAAGCTATGCTTATTTATTACTAGCATATTTTTTAATATTGTTTAAGCGTTTTTATACTTAAATTTATATTAGCTATACGTTTAGGTTATATACTATTACTTTTTTAAAGCTAAACTTATTAGCTATTATATTATATACTGCTTTATAATAACTGCAAAAATAATATAATATTACTAACTTATTATATTTATTAACAAAATAAAAAAGTTAAAATAATATATATTAATAAAAGTAATTATTATTATTAAGATTTTAATACTATATACTAATATTATTTTTTTAATACTTATGCTATATATAGCTTTATTTTTATTTTTATTTTTACTTTAAAGCTATAAGTTAATTAAAATATATATATTTGTTTAAGAAAATTAATTTTAATGCTATATTTAAGCATAGAATTTATATTTATAAAAAGCTTAAATATAAAGCTGTTTATAATATTTATTATTATAATATAATAACTATATATATTAACTTTTTTAACAATTTTTAGCATATAAAAATTAAACATTATATGCTTTATAATTATTATTTTTAATATAATATTATAAACAAGCTTAAGCATAATATTATAGTATAATAAGTTTTTTGCAAAAGCTTATACTTAGTTTATATTTACTAATAAAAACAAATATAATAATTAGCACTTTTAATATTATTTTAAATAAGTAGTTAAAAATATATAGTTTTGCGTTTTATTAACTTTTTAATAGTTAGCTTTAAATTAGCTTTAATTATTTGTTTTAGCTTAATTAATATATTATTATATACTATATTAAAAACTTTTAGCGCTAAAAGTATAAAGTTAACTTTTATAATTTTTTAAATAAGTTTTATATGCTTTTTGCTATAATTTTTTTATTACTATTTTTGCTATAAAAACATTATTTTTAGCGCTATTATAGCTTAATAGTTTATTATTATAGTTATAAATAAAATATGTTTTATAATATATATTAAGTATAGTACTTTTAATAGCTATATAAGCTTTTAAACTAAGTTTTTTATTTTTTTTATTAAAACAAACATATTTTTTATTATTTAACTTTTTTTTTATATTTTTTGCATTAAAATTATTGTTTTAAACTATAGTTTTATTTAAATAGCTAAATAAGCTGTTTTTATAATTATGCTATTAACTATAGCATTAATAATATGCTTATTATTATAATTAATTATTTTATATATTGCTTAAGTATTATTATAAATGCTTTTTTTTCTGCTACTTTTAATAACTTTATTATTTAAAAAAATTAAATTTTATATTTTTTTATAATAGCATATCTTTTAGCTATTTTTTGCTATACTTTTAATAAAGTAATTATAATTTGCTTTGCTATTAATTATATTATTAAAGTTAATATAAGTTTATTTATTTTTTATATAATTATTTTTATTAAAAGCTATAGTTAGTTTAGTTAGCATTATTATTATTATTATTTTTAGCTTTTTATAATAGCTGCTAAACCTATTATTTTTAAAAAAATTTTATGCTAGTTTTTTTATTAAAATTTTTTATTTTTTATTAAAAGCGTTTAAATAATTTAATATAGTTTTTATTTTTAGCTATAGTACTAGCTTTTAAAATTTAGCAAAAATAATATTTTAAAATTAAGTAAAAAGTTGCATGTTTTTTTTATTATTTTATATGTATGCATATTTAAAAAGTTTTATTATATATTTATAAGTACTAAACTATATATTTACTTTATTTAGTTTAAGCTTAAACTTTTATTTAATTATAGCTATAAAAGTATTATATATAGCATAGTGCTTATAGTAATTTTTATTTAATAGTTATTAAAACTACTATATTAATATATTTTTTATTAGCTACTATATTTGCTTTATAAGGTTTGTTTGCTTAATTTTTTAGCTTATATATTTATAAGTATAAATCTATATATATAACAATTTTTTTGTTATAAAAAATTATATAAATGTTAAACTTATTTATAGAAGCATTTAGCTAAAAATATTTAATTTTAATAACTTTTAAGTTATTAAAATTTATTATAGTTAAAGTTATACTTAGCGTTAGCGCTAGTAAGTAAGCTAAAGTAAATTATTAAATATTATTTGTTTATAATTATTTTTTAATATTTTTAACCTTAATATTAAATTTTTTTATTATATTATATAATCTAACATTAAGTAGTATTTTGTTTATTATTAAACTTTTATTTTTAAAGTTTAAAGCTTTTTTTTTATAAACATATTATTATTATTTAGTATAAATATTAAAATAGCTAATAAAGCTAGCTATAATTGCTTTAAAAATAATGCTTTAAGCAATATAATTTTTTTTATTAAAAAAAAAAAGTTAAGCTTTTTGTTTTAAAAAATTTTTACTGCTTTTTTAAAGCAGTCTTTATATATAAATTAAAACTTATACAAGTTTATAAGCTACTTATTTAAATAGGCCGCAATAAAAAGCTTATTTTATACTTTAATTTTTAGCGCGCTATTTTTTATTATAATATTAAAAGTTAACTATAATAATTTTAATTAGCTTAACTGCTGCTAAGCTTTTTTTGCTAATTATAGCTTTTAATAATTTAGTAAAAAAAAAATGCTAAACTTGTTTAACTTTTTTAAAAAAGTAAAAAGTTATTTGTTTTATATAGCAACATTATTAAAATAAGTATTTAATAGTGCAAACTATAATGCTATAATAATAATAATATATAAAAAGTTATTAAAAAAATATTTAGTAGCAATAAAGTTATTTTTTGTAATACTATTACTAGCTATAAACATAACTATATTTTTAAGCAAATTGTTAATAATAGCGTTTTTATAGTAGTCTTACAACCTTAAGCTATATATTTATTATTTGCAAAATATTTAATAATATATAATAATTGTTTATAAAGTATTTAACTATTTGCTAATTAACTAACTAGTTAAACTTAAGTAGTAAGCACTACTTGTTAAAAGTTAAATTATAATGTTTAGTTTAATAGTAGTAGTATTAGGTATAAATAGATTAATAATTAGGTTTTTAACTAAAGCAGTGCACTATAAGACAAAGGATAAGTATGTCAAGAGTGACATAATCCTTGCCAAGCCTAACTATGGGGTTGGAACCCCTAACAAAGATGCACCCACGCGCCTATTCAAGGCCATTTACTCTATGCCGTCGAGAAAAATCAGTTTTTGAACACTCAGGGTGGTAACGTTTGTTCATCGCAAATTGTGTGGTACGAAGTATTAAATCTGGGTATGCCACATACTACGCGGCCTACGGCCGCTCATACGTGTACATAACCGTCACCTAAAGAGACCTGGTCATTGCAGGCACATCAATAGGGGTAAATAGAATTGATTAAAACGCATCGCTGAGCATGGGGGTGAGCCAAGTGAAGCTATCTACATGCGAGAAAATAAAGAATAAATACATGCCCCCTGGTGGCTAGGCCCACCCTGTACACTAATAGAAATGATAAAGATAACAGCCTTGGCATCCGCCTACGGACTCAGTATGCCAGCCTCAACAATCCTGCCATGCTCAAACTGGTTCATTAACGCGCCAGGTTGAACACGGAAGACAGGACTGAGTCCAATATTTTCGCTTTCGTTGTTATTTTGAGATTGAGCCCCTTTTAATTCCACCTGGTGGCTATTAGAGTCTTGCTCGCTTGACCGCCAATGCTTCTCTCGACTTGCCCAGAACCTTAGTGATGATCGTAGTTTGCTGAAATCCATCTCGAAGGCCTTGGGTAGCGCCGGAATGCAAATGACTAGGAAGGCAGCTGTGATCTCACCAGCGCTGGCGATCGCAAGTGAAGTGAAATTGTAGGTAAAGTCACTGGATCCAGCGCGGATGACTGATTCAACCACGCGAGTGGCCGAGGCGGCAATACCCAGAAGGCCAAGAGCAAACATAACCGAGATACCAATTTTCCTCTGCCTGGACATCTTAAGTTTCCATATGGTACGTTGAGGGACGAGGAAAATCGAAATGTCTGTAACTAGATTAAAGACGGATACGCTCAAGTTAATGACACCCGTATCTATGCGGTTGCAATTCCCGGGGATCAGTTTATTCCAGTTATATTCGTAGGGTGTGCAGGCAATGTTGAGGCTGATAACCGTAATAAGACCAAAAATGATGTTGGCCCAGATCAGGAAATGACTTGCCCAGAACGTGAGTTTTCGGGTGCCTATCGGAACAAAGATACGAATCCATTCGAGGAGTATTGCGACCTTTAACAGAGTAATGGAAAAGACGTATACAATGGAAGAAACGAAGGTGTACTATACTTGTTAGTCACACCCTATACACAAGTGCAGAGACTTAGGCTAAGATTGTTTACATGTAGGAACTGGATAAGATCTTTGAGACGGATGTCCCATTGATGGACAAATGCCCCAGGGCTAGCGGTGATTTGAAAAATGATGCCGAGGTCAACAGCGATAATGATCTAGGTTTATTAATCAGTGCCTATGCTATGTAACATAGGTTGTAAAAACATAAGTGCTGACATATGCTGCAATTAAGAAATCTGTATGGGTGTTCAGCACTTATAAAGCTATGTAAGGGACACATTTTAAAGACTGACAGTCTCCAATAAACAATTGTTTGTTCACAGACCGGACGCCTATGCGCCCAGCAAGACCAATCGTTATTAGCGTCAGGAAAATAGAGAGCAACACATAGTTCAATGTATTGCGATTCGGTGGGTTGTCTAGATGCGATATCATGCCTGTGGGCGGCTTGAGAGCAGATCCATTTAACAGCTCCTGTTGTTCATTTGGTGGCAGAGAATTAAAATTGCCAAAAGACAAGGACTTCCCAACAGTCATTGTGCTCTGTTAATGATAAGGACAAAATATTATCTGGGATTCAGCTATGTTAACTATGCTCCTTGGAGAGGGGTAAAAGGGCATACATATATAACATATGCTAAGATTCTATATATAGAGAACCAACTCTAGATGTAGCCCTTGACTTTTAAGGTGTGGTGTGATGTTATTTGTTGCGCTATTGCTAAGAACCTATGCTAATAATAATATTTTCTAAGCGCTAACAATTTAACAACAGCATGGTCCTTGCTTTGTAGCCCTTATGTATGTTGCGTGCAGCTAGGATTAGTTACGTATGAGTCGGTATGACCGAGATCCAAAGGCTGGCAAGCGGCCTGAAAATCAATACTACCACTTGACCCAGTCACGATAGCCGTTTTACCCTTGAGGTCAAAGCCCTATACAGGCTTTGCAGCAACGAAGAACTGGCGCCAGAGAGTGACATGCACGATTACCCGCCATGCTGAATCGCGAGGGCAATGTCTGCCTGGCTTCAAGCAGCCCCTAGAGAAATGGATTCGGTTCGGCAAATTGCCTTTCTGATTGGTCCTCGTTTGTTGCATAAAGAGGGCGGTTCAGCACTTAATTCGCACCGAGACCTCGGGATTGGAACATTTGGAGTTACATGAAGACGAATGGGTTGCAGTTGTAGCTGAGGATAGAGTGCCTTGCATTCGAATCGAATCTGCATCTTTCCGAAGACAGCAAGTCTTGTGAGCATGGCGCGGGCTGCGCGTTGGCCCAAAGCCTCCAAGGCTGGGCTGAAGGACGCTGATGTATCAGCTCGTATTTGCACATTGACTGGTAGGTTCTGCAACCAGCTCTTGGTGGGCGCATAAAAGCCCAGGATAGTTCCCATAAATGGGCACATTGCCAACACCCCCTGAAGCCTGCATCTCGGTAGATATGAGTGTCGGCAGAAACACCCTTGTGTTTGGTAGAGGTATGTCAGAGTTCCAAGCTTGGCGATGCATCCTAACGCCAGCCCCCTCTTACCGGCTCCAAGGCAGCGGGATCGGCAGGGCTTATGCACCGGCTCTTTCAAGATGCAGCGTAGCCAGTACCACCGTTGCTGATTAGATGCTGACACCGCCAATAGCGTTGCCGATGAATGCAGAGGAGTAGCTCTAGCCTCCGAGTTCCAGGCAGATGCTTTCCTTGCCGATGTCACATCGGAACAGTCTATAAACAAGATACTGACACGCGCGGTTTGCCTAATTGGGGGGATAGGCCATGTCGTCAGTTTTGCTTGTACAAGGAATTATATTACTACCCAAGCGGTAGCATCGTGTTTATTGGACCTGGTGACCGTGTAGCCGGAAAGCTTTGAATTTTGATAACACCTGAAATTGCAGAAGCAGATACCATAGGGTGCAAGCGGCTCTTAACAATAATATCACAAATGGGGTTAAGATTTTATACCTTAGTGCTTAAAACGAATTTAGTAATACTAGATTAATATAGTTAGTTATACTTTAATATTAATATTTTAAATATTAATATAATATTAGTACTAGTTAACTAACTAGTTACTTTAATATTATAATTATTATATAAATATTAAAGCATTTATTAATTTTATAAATAAAATTATTAAATTAAAAAAAGGTAAACTATTAAAAAGGTTTTATAATAATATATATATATAAAAATTAATGCATCTTATAAGCTAATTGCGCACCTAAATTAATTGCGCACTTAAAAATCTATATAAAAATGTTTATATATAAATTTATAACTTTATTAATATTATTATTATAATAATATAAATAGTACTATTTAATTTAAAACTAAATAAAAAATTATTATTAACTTTTTATTTAATTATAAATTAAACTAACTATATTATTTATGCTAATATTAATAATATTATAAATTTATATAGTTATAACCATTTTTTATATAATAATGTTATTTATTTACAAAGCTAGCTTAGGCTGCGTAACTACTTTGTTAATATTTATAACGTAAACATTTTTTATATAAATTTTTAAGTGCACAATTAATATAGGTGCATAATTAACTTATAGAATGCGTTAATTTATTTATATTTATATTTTTTATTTAGTTATATAATTATAACTACTAAAATGATTATATTATAAATAAAATAATATATTTATAAACGCACGCAAGGTTTATTATTAGTTTATGCTACTCACAACCTGGCAGGAGATCTCTCTCTTACCCAGTATACTATGAAAATACGCTCTATTAGCAGCATGTTAATGCCAGGGAGACGGGAATAGATGGTTAGGGAAACGAAAGAGTTAACAAGTACGTACCACGCATACCATTTCCAACTCTGGCTCCTTGGGATTGCCGACAGGATACGCCGTCAACAGAGGAAATAAGGAATAACTGGTCGTAATCGGATGTGTAAGAATTCAGGCAAATTGATAATATAAACATTTCAAGTTCTCTTGCCCTGACTCTCTGCTGTATTATCTCTAGACTGATTACATAGCAACTGCGCTCGTAGGTCTATCGACTAATCACTCAGTCCAGGTTCACTTTTCAGTTTGAGGCACAATAATCTTGTAATAGACTCTTCCGTACAAGCTTAATCAGGTAAGTCACTGTGATAGCGTTGGTTTCGAAGGGGTTATAAACTCTTTGGCTAGGCCCATGCGGTATGCCACGAGCCCCTTCCTGTTCAGGGTCGGAGGTGGTTGAATTCATGAGTGGCTTGTGGAAGCGTCGATTCCCCGTACAATGTACCTCTTTGTTGAATTAGCATTCGGCAGAGTGTTTACTAAAATAATGGGATGACTAAAAAGGCGGATGATAAGTTTCCATCGCATATGTACTCGATGTCTTGGAGCCTGAATCGATACCCACAAGTTCTGTATTACTTCATCAGGCAGGCTCGACCTTCGACAGCTATTGGCTTTCCCGGAGAGTAGCTTCAAGCCACGAGGCGTTTTCAGGCACACACCAACCTGATATGTGATAGCGGTGAGACAGTTTTCTCTTTGAGAACATTCTAGAACTCAGTAATAACAGCGTTAGGGTTGTAGAATATCGATTGGTAATAGAGAAGCCGGTGAAGCTCAAATCATTGGCGCATTATCATTACTATCTCTGGGTATCATCTTACCAGTATTGCTGGCGTAGAAACTGCATAAAGCTCCGGTCGTCCGGCAACAGATATCATCTCGTACTCTCCATCAGGGCATCCCGCATCGTCATCAATTTGCACAATGTCACATTCCTCTAAACTACTTCTGTCTGGTGTTCATTCGTCAGACATCTCCGTTTCTTCCTGCCCACTAACGAGGAGAAAGTATTCCTCACATACATCATCAGTTCTCATCGACGGAGACGGAGTCGCGAGGGGCCTTGACGGCGGCGTGCGCATCCCTGAGAGTACCACCGGAGTGCTTTACCATCCACTGCTCGAGAGGGTCGAGGTTCTTGCTGCCCCTCTTGCTGCCTCGCTTCAGCGCCATCTTCATCCTGTCTGACAGTCCCGACGAGCGGCGGTCGTCGAAATTGAAGATGGACGAGTAGACGCTACTACTGTTACTTTCGCTCGTGAGAGCACTGCTGCGCTTGTTACAGTTGCTGTTTCTCTTGGCCTGATGATCGTCGTCGAGCATGAAGTTTCGTAGGAAAGCATCTATCGATGCGCGCGTAGAGGTAGATTTTTTTCTGACAGAAACAGAACCTCTGTACAGGGGGCTCTTGGTGGGAGTATTATTAAAGGTGTCGGCCTATTGGTTGGTAGAGAAGTGTTAGTTAGTATTAGGAGGTAGGTAGGTATGAGGTGAAATGTGGGAAGTGGATGGGTGGATGATGCATGATGCAATCGGTATGTGCGCGTACCTCCTTCGACACCTCTCCTTCCTTCTCTAGCTTTTTCGTGTCTGTGGTGCCCTTCACGTTCTCTGAGTGATTGATAGCGTCTGCGCCTTCCGTGTTTTTCTCAGCCCCGTCATTTTTGATAGCTTCCGTTTTCTTTTCGTTTCTGATCACGTCGGTTATACCCTCTTCATCGTGAGCCCAGTGCGCAGATAACATCGTGGGAGCGGAATGGCAACGTGCGATTATTGCGATTTCGTGCTCCATGATCATAGCTCGATCGGTCGAAGATTCGGTACAATGCTGAGACTTCTTAGCTCTGCATCTATGCGTGAAGTTTTGTTGTGAGCATTTATGTGCCTGCAGTAGCCTCTCAAGAGGTGAATAACCGAATCGTCACAGCAATGGAGAGCAGGGCGTATTTGGGTAAGGGTTGTTGTAACTTGCTGGTGTAGCTTATTAGGTTAAGGTATTTGCCACGCTAAATGACCTTGTAGCTGACAATAATCACACAGAAAACTATATATTGCGTTAGGCAAATGCGTAGCCCATTTTCCTTGATGCGAATTGTGAATGGTAAATAGACGTTGGGGCGGCTTCAATTCACTTCGGGCAGTAATGTCATCGATTAAAAATTTATGCAAATCACATAAATTTGTTGATAACTGAGCTATGAGGCAGTTACTTAGTCATTATTTCATGTACTCTGGATCCGAAACATCGGACGATAGCGCTTATTTATGAACCCTCTTCAACACCATCTGAGTGATATTCAAAGCTATCTGGCATTGGCGCTTGCATTCCGCCCTCATCGTCTGGGTCTGCTTCGACGATACTCGGTTTTAAAACAGGCACTTGGACAGGTGCCCCGGTCGCGGTATTAGAACCTCTCAATATCCTCGTCATTGCCTGCGCCCACTCCCATGGCCGTTCCTTTCCACCAGGACGTCCGTTGAAATACTCCCAGCCCATTACACCGCCAAATTTAGGAAATTGCCGCTGTAAAAGCCTGAGATTCGGGCCCAGGATCTCGAACGGTACATATCCAGCGCCGTTCTCCGGTGTCGTGACGAGTCCAATGACCACCTTTTCTGGTGCCCACTACAATGAAGTCAGTATAACACTAAATAGCCCGAGTGAGTTGTCCTAAGAGATTAAATGCATGCGAGGACCCCCAGGCACGTGAACTAGGTCTCAGAAAGAGAAGCCTAATGTTAGGCCTATCGCAAGAGGAAGAGGGAGATTAGTCTGGAAGCTAGTACTTACACCCCGTGCTATGCACATCTCATACATGATAGGGTTACTGGCGTCTCCCCACCCACAATAGAATTGTGCGTTATACCATGCAATCTGGCTGCCTCTCATGACCTCAAGAGCCTCGTAATCAAACCCACTGAGGTTGCGCCGCGCATCCAGAAGTGCAGCCGCCACAGGTGCTAGCGTGATGATGAAATCGGGACCAAAGTCGGCTCGCAGCCGATCAATCAACCGAAGGACGCCACTAAGTGACATCGATTCCTCGATATCTAGATCTAAACCGCTTAGTCCTCTTTCCCGTATTAGATCCGAGAGGGGAGCGTAGTATCGTTCAAAAGTGGCTTGATCCTTGTCCAGCCTGGTGAAAGACCCCTTCGCGGCTCCACCCAGCATGCCCATAACGGCGATGCCACTGGCCTGAGCAACCCTTAGCTCAGCCCATGTCGTGGAAAAGCGCGGGTCCGAAGGGGGATGGTCATTCAAAGTCAAGGCATCTGGATCCTCATTGATATGTATCGCGGCGATGATGATGTGAGTGACAGAGATGCCAGGCTGCGTGATAAGAGGGAGAATAGAACAACCAGTGCCGTCGGGATTGTGCGTTGTCTGGTGATATAAAACGAGGCGCGGAAGATGTGACGAAGATGCGGGGTGCATGGCGGCTACGGCTAGCGAGGTTAGTCAGGTGCTGTTGTCCACCAGGCCCTAGATAGTCGAGACAACACGCCGCCGATAAGAGCAGCTGGTAGATTTGAAAGCTGGCGACTTTGACCTTATTGGAGCTGGGTGGTTGACTGATCTTCGGGTTACGACAATCAGAGTTGACGATTGACACGTGGAGCTGGGCAACATATTGGTGGAGTTGATGGCGGGCTGGCCCGTCAAATTAAGCTTACCTGCGAACCCCTGGCTCAAACTGTGATAGAACCTGTCTGCTGGGTTTTAGTGACAGGTCGAAGCCCCATTAGAAGACGAAAGTGCTGTACAGGCGAGTCGGCTACCTACATGTAGTTACCTAACAACCTCTCACAAGCGTTATCCTAAGCAAAGTATCTACAAGTAAGTGTCTATGTCAGAATATAGATGGTGCTTGAATGACAAAGTACCGCTGGTTCTGCGAATGAGCATTTGACCTAGGTTAGCCTAGACCTCTGACTTCCTTGATGATGCATATGGAGGCGTAGGTACAGATGTATACGTGGTAGAATTTGATGAGATAGGAGTATAATAATTTGAAAATGACATTTGAAACTGCTGTATAACCCATATCATCAGCTGTTCGCTTAATCTAACCTACAGTAGGTATGTATGTCGCCTCGTTAGGTAATGGCACTGGGCGTTTTGTGTAAACCGGAGTTTGATAACAATTGGTAAGAGCCGATTACCGCTTTTCTTTGAGAGCGCTGCAATTGCATCTAGCCTCATACAACTTAAGAAGACTTAGAACGGTAAGGTCAAATGGATGCATGTCACGTACAGAGTATAGATCTAGATTATGATGTCATGATGGCTGCCAGCAAGTGCAATAGGCATAGTATAATGAGATAAAGCTGGTAGATGGGCTACCAGATGGTTGCATTCCGTGGATGAACTAAAAGCCAAATAACCATATATTCTGTATTCAGCTACACCCTTGAACGCCTCTCCAACATCCGCATACCCAGCTCCAACCAGAGCGATGTCGGTTTCAGTTTGCAGATAGCTTATATACAGATGTCACATGGGCTGTTTTTATTCTATGCATGGCGTCCATTCAGCACAACGAGTACGTCCCCGCATGCCTGCTCTCTTAAGGATTTCTGCTTTTTACTGCAGCTGGGTGGGCAATCAACAGCGAAGATGAAAGGGCCTCCAATTTTCTTGGAACACGGCGTAGTAATTGTTGGATCACAGTTATCTGTATAAAAAGTCAAGTGCTGGGAGAGCTGTTTACCTCTGCAAATCTCAATCTCCAGCTGATTTTGGTTCGCTAAGGTACCTCTTAATGGGGCGTGTTAAATCGGTATTGCCGCTGTAGCTCCGTAGCACGACATACCGTTTCCCTGACGGGGCAGGCAGGAGATAGAGCTAACCTATCAAAGTCTAGCAGCATCCGAACTTTTTAATGGGCGCTTCTCCTGCCTTCGTCCAATGAGAGCCAATGCCAACAACAACTGTTTTCATTTCCCTTCTACATGTGTTACCGTATTTTGTTAGGAAGTTGGGATTCTCACTCAAAGAATTTTTCATATCCAGCGGTTCTTAATTCTATACTTTGTCGGTTGAGATTCGACAGCGATCGACCTATAATTCTATCACCAAACGCACGCGCGCATGGGAGAGAATATTAGCAAGGTTCTCTAGGCCATGGTGGGAACTTCTACGTCATGAAGTTCGCCAAAGAGCTCGAGCAAGATCTCGTCCCAGGTGAGCACTCACAATTCGACAAAACGACGGCAATGTAAGCTAGGCGCTAACGTTATAATCACGCCTTCCTAGAATGGAGGATCAAATACCTCAATTACAAGGCCGGGAAGAAATATGTGAAGGCTGTATCAAGAGCCATTCACCGGGCTAATGCTACACCAAAAGGTCTTGGCCGAAGGAACGACCATCCTCCGCCACATGACGCACCCTCCTTCTTTCGCACTGCCTTCTCACGCCAGCAGCATGTTGGAGAGGTAACCTCGGATGGCCTTAGAGATGCCGATCCCCCAGTATCCGGCCGCGCTTCGTTGAGCCGAGCTTCGCGCTCTGAGCCTGCAAACATGCCGGCTCGGGATGAACGACAATCACTAACCAACCCCAGCAGGAATAATGCTTCTGGCTATGGAAGCTTTGTCCCGACACCGCCTGCGAGACTTAGTATTCATAAGTTAAATAGTCGCCAGACATTCGAGCTGCCTGATCCCGCTCTCCAATTGCCCTCGCGGGCGGCAGACGAGGCGCCCGATTCCGAGGGTGCATTATCTAGACTGAGTCTGGGCACTCCCCCTTCCCTACCACGCAGCCATTCCGGGGAACCGCCCCCTTTGAGGAGATCACAAACATCTATCCTTCCCCGTTCAAGCCCATACTCCAATTCTTCTCCAGGCCCTGGGAGATTACGCCGCTTATTTTCACAGGGCCAGCAGCTGCAAAGGACCGAGAGTGCCAAAACCAGTTACTCCATGCAAGCAATAGATACGGTTAGACAGCGAGAAAAGGAGTTTTTTGACTTTCTGGACAGCGAACTTGATAAGGTTGAGACCTTCTATCGCCAGAAGGAATTGCAAGCAGGGGCTCGTCTGGAGGCTCTCCGAGCGCAATTGCATGAAATGCGGAACCGTCGTACACAAGAGATAGCTGAAATTCGACAGCATAAAGAGCAGAGAGGCGGCGACACTGCCGATGATTCGAGAGGTGAGACATCCGGGTTTGAGGGGCACAATAAATGGATTGACCCTATCAAATCGAAACTCTTCAAGCCTGGCGCCAATTCCAAGGCGCTTGCAAGAATGCCCGAGACACCTGTGGTTGGAGCTATGGCTGGTGATGCGAGAAGAGATTATATCAGGAAACCACACGAAGACGACGTGCCTTACAGAACGGCCAAGAGGAAGTTGAAACTAGCCCTACAGGAATTCTATCGAGGCCTGGAACTCTTGAAAGCCTACGCCCTCCTGAACAGGACGGCCTTTCGCAAGCTCAACAAAAAGTACGACAAGGCAGTCAATGCCCGCCCACCTTATCGCTATATGAATGAGAAGGTCAACAAGGCTTGGTTCGTTAATAGCGAAGTAGTCGACGGCCATATACGAGCGGTTGAAGACTTGTATGCGCGTTACTTTGAGAAGGGCAACCTGAAGATTGCGGCCGGAAAACTGCGTCGTGTGAATCGTCGGCCAGGTGATGAGTCTGGTATTGCCTTCTGGAATGGACTGGCAATTGGCATTGGGGCGGTATTCACGGTTCAAGGGCTTGTCTACGGCGCCGAGCTCCTATTCGACGAGGACCCCGTCATACGCATGCAGACCAGCTATCTCATGCAGATCTACGGCGGGTATTTCCTCATACTGTTACTCTTCTCCCTGTTTTGCATCGATTGCTACTTCTGGACGGCCAACAAAATTAACTACCCATTCATTTTTGAGTTTGATACTCGGCACAACCTAGACTGGCGGCAGCTCGCTAGCTTCCCGAGTTTCTTCCTCCTTCTCTTCGGCTTGTTCTTCTGGCTGAACTTCACTCGTTACGGGCAAGACAAGCTCTGGCTCTACTACCCTGTGCTTCTGGTCTTCATCTCGCTTCTCATCATTCTCCTCCCCTTCCCTATCCTTTGGCATAGGAGTCGCCAATGGCTTGCATACTCTCACGTGAGTCTGGATGTCTCAACAGCCGTAAGGTGCGGTTGCTAACTTGACCTAGTTCCGTCTCTTCTTTGCCGGACTATACCCCGTCGAGTTTCGAGACTTCTTTCTAGGCGACATGTATTGTTCCTTAACTTATGCCACATCTGTACGTCTGGCTATCAATCCAATCTCACCTCTACTCCAGATCCACTGATGTTTCTCTTCGCTGCAGAATGTAGAATTGTTTTTCTGTTTATACGCCAACTATTGGAACGACCCTCCGATATGTAATTCGAACCACTCCCGTCTACTTGGATTCTTCTCTGCCTTACCAGCAATTTGGCGAGCGTTACAGTGTATCCGCCGTTACCGTGACACGAAAAATGTATTCCCGCACCTTGTCAATTGCGGTAAATACATCATGACCATTTTGTCATATGTTATGCTCTCCCTCTACCGTATGCAAGGAACCCGTTCAAACCTTGCACTCTTTATCACGTTCTCGGCTATAAACGGGATCTATACGTGTAAGTCTTCTATAGTCCTCTCTTCAATTCAAGAATTACGTCTAAAATAGTGCAGCGATATGGGATATCTTCATGGATTTCTCGCTCCTGCAACCCAACACCAGACACCGCTTCCTCCGAGATATTCGAGGCTTGAAACAGCGCTGGGTGTATTACGCCATCATGATCATCGACCCTATTCTTCGCTTTGGTTGGATCTTCTACGCCATCTTCACCTATAGCCGGCAACACAGCACCATCACCTCGTTTTTGGTATCGCTCTCTGAGGTGATTCGTCGTGGTATGTGGGCACTGTTCCGTGTGGAGAATGAGCACTGCGGCAACGTTGCACAGTACAAAGCAAGCCGTGACGTCCCTCTACCTTATGAATTGCGTCGCGAGCCATTGAGTGAGCGTACGAGTATGGAGGATATATCAAAGAGGTCCGATGAGGGATTGCCCAGCGAAGACGCCGATCGGCAGCCTACTGCAACGTATAGCCCAGGTCGCCCGGATACCCAACCGTCGACCTTTTCAACTGCGCCAGCGGAAGAGAGCGGGCTGCGTAGACGACGAAAATCTGAGCTGGCTGGTGGAAAATCCATCCGTGGCATCATGGCTAATGCCCACAGACAAGACTTTGAGAAGAAGCGGAGGCCCCCTGTGGAAACTGATCATAATCTGGAAGCTGAGTCCTCATACGAGCTTCATAGCGAGGATGAAGAGGAAGATGATGAGACGGGGAGTCTAGCAGAGGAAAGACAGAGGGTCCGCCGTGTGGAAACCCTGGTTAGATCGGAAGGAAGCGAGAGTGACACTTGATTATTGAAAACATCCGGGAACGTCTGGGCACGTCCACCTTTTATTCCTAAGCGTAATATTTCTAGGTACAATTTTATACATAAACGTACATTGCACTTTACTTTAACAACCAATTATATTATCACAATCTTGTCGCTTTATACGTTTGTCTACAGACCGCTCTGAACTCGGAGATAATTAGATGTATTGCAGAACGGCTAATGAACTTACGAACATGTCATATTATCAGCTAATCAGCACGCTAATCTAAGAGGGAATACGCTTCGCAAACTGGAGATCATATTAATCATGGCTTACTGTTGCGTTTATACCGTATGTGCCGCATGACAATAACGACGACGTCCTCCTATCGTACACTTACCCCTTCGCATCTTTTAACATCGGGATTGGTGTACACATAGCCTGGAATGTTGTGACTACAGCACCTACTCCCCTAGATCAGGACAACTACTCCCAGTGAAGTTGGACGAAAATATTTTCGCTACTGTATAAGGCCCGGGTAAAGGTTTCATTTCTGTAAGCGTCTATTGCTAGTAGTTCTTTCAAGGTGAGATTGTGCTGTAGTGTAGGGTAAGACCTCTCAATTAGGAGCGACTAATATAGGTTAGAGAGATATACTAAGGTTAACTCTGTGGCGGTGCAGTTCCCAATCCGTCTACTATGGCTTTATCATGGCGGCTGACTTTAGTATCTACGAGAGATATCTAAGTCATCGGGCAAGTTAAGGTTCAGGATTCACTTGCATGCGAAAGAATTGCTTGCTACCTGTGACTTGCAAGAAGATATCCCGAAAACAGGGGAGATGCCTCTACAAAGCGCGCCGTTGATATTCGAGGTACAGTTACCCTGAAAATGATCGCAGACATTACTTACCTGTGGTGGGGGTTATATTTTCACAGGAGAGCAAACGAATGGGCGAGAAAATTGTGGTCCTCATCTTGGCTTCAGTGCTTGATAAATTAACATCACTGATGCTTCAGATGGCGGATTCACCTCGGAAACAACAATTTCCGGAATCTTACGCATATTCCTCATTTTACCTACATGTACTACAGACGGGCCGATCCGTCGCCCTATTTTGTCCCGTCGGCTAGTGTCGGGTTAGCCGCAATCCGGCTTAGCCTTTGAGAAATCCGTCAACCCGTGCCCACAACAGTATCCGATTTAAAGGCCATGCTAGGTAATATTCTGTATGAAAAATATAGGGTTAATAGGCGCCATCTACAATGTGACGTTTTAAGAAAAAGAAAAAAAGCAATGTTGCTGCGCTAGTACTAATATTGGTCGGCGGCATTGGAATCATGAGCGGCTCACGCGGTTCTATTCAAGTATATACATATAAGATCAGTGCATGCATTACTTGTGGGGAGCGTTAAGCCTTTTTCGGCTAGCCATACGACCTATAGGCGGCCGAGACAACGAAGAGGAGATAGACAGGTTCGGAAAAATAGCTTAAGGCCGACCACTTGACAGATATAAGCAATAATGGAACTATTCGTAAACGTAAAGGAAACGAAAAATTAGACAAATATCCTTAAGCAACCTGATAGATATGCAGGCGCGGGAATCGTTTTCTTGACGTATTTGGTTCGTGCCTTGGCGGTGTTCCAGATAGCCCATATCAATGGTATTTAAACCCGGATATTCGCTTGGGTCACCAGACAGTCAATGTAACGTACTATGTAATATTCCCGGAGGTGACTTAATGAGCCGGACGTAGGCATATTTTCACGATCAGCAGGCTTTTATGGCACAATTTGGTAAGGGGTCGAGTTGGTGACAGCGGACTGGCATGTGTTACATGTAACGTAAACATACCGATATCCTGCAATGACAGAGCCCTGAAACTACTGGTTATGAAGTAGCGGTGGTGATTAGCGGTGAGACTATCATGTTACAGTACTTTGGAGGTCTGACCTGAAACAGTAAGAGGAGACACATAAACTACGACGCTACAGATTTGTAGCGCCTCTACGATTTGGTGTTAGAGCAATGTCGCCATAGATGGACTGCCCCGGGCGAACTGAAGCTTAAATGGGAGCACGATCAAGAGCCTCAAGGAACTGATAATCTGCGGGAGCTTCTGATAGGCAAGCCGCCTTTCTGAGTCGTAAAAATGCAACACTGCTCCGCCGAGGTTCTATTTGATCCTGTCTGTCTCCGCTTAGTTCACCTAGCGAAACCTGTCAACCCTCGTTTAAAAGGAGATAGGGCTACGACCTGGGGGCCATCTTGTTCCAACTAGTTACCCAGCATATACTATTTGCTATCAACCGCGGACCAAGCTCTGTAGGTCGTACTAGCAATAGTCTAATATGGCGTTCGTCGCCTCCGATCTCGACTCCAACCTCAATCCCCTGGATAAGCAGGAAGGAAAGGCCATGAATGGCTCGAAGGATGAATCTCGGGCTACTAATGGTGCGAAAGATGGTTACCGGCTGGGTAGAAGCTACGTTCCCGCGACAAGGTAAGCGACGCTGGTTAGGGAGATCTCTGCCGTTCTCGCTCATATCCATTGTGTTGCGTGGCCGACTAACCTAACTCGTCTCTAATCAGACTCAATTTGCAGCACTTCGTCTACAAGGACACACAAGGTTTCTTAATTCATCCTGCAATTCAAGAGTACCTGCGTAACCAGAAGGCATCAGGCTCTGAACTGCTCATCTCGGACATAGGCACCGGGACAGGGTACGTACCTAACCTGGGTCCTCTCAAGCCCGAACCTATGAGAACACCTACTACTATAAGTAATACATGGAGGAAATGCATTAACTGACACCTAAATCAGTATATGGATCTTCGACTTGGCTAAGTCCCCCGAGATTAAGGACATGAACGTTCAGCTCCATGGCTTCGACGTCTCCACGGTCTTGTTCCCACACCGTGCCTGGCTGCCCAAGAATATAACTCTTTCAGTATTAGACCTGCTGAAGAAGCCTCCAGAAGAACTTCGTGGAAAGTTTGACGTGGTTCACGTGCGTCTTATCCTCAGTGTCATCCGAAGCGATGGGGCTGAACGAGTCATACGCAACCTCAAAGCACTGCTAAGTAAGTAATTACACATTTTACAAGGCATTCCGCCAATTTAATGCCTTGCGACAGAATTGATATAGCTGACCAAGTCTGTGTGTGCTATCCTCAGAGCCTGGCGGCTACATGCAATGGGACGAATTGGACCCGCTCAATCACTACGACGTCATTACACCTACGCCGGATGTCGAAGCGCCGAATATGAAGGCGTCATTTGCACGTGTTAAGGGACTAGCTGACTGGAGGTAAGACTATTCCAAAAACTAACCCCCATTAGCTTAGTCTATGCCCCCTAGTCAGAGGGTCTGCTACATAATAATACATGTGTTGATAACTAACACGAGTATTGATTTTAGTTGGATTGGCAAACTTCCCCAGACGCTCCTCGCGGAAGGGTTTGAGGAATCTTTCCAGCATCACTATGAGCCAGCGCCCGAGATGCTCAAGACGTGGACGTATATGGAACTTTGCGCGAACGAAGAACTTAGCAAGAACTGGCTTGGCAGTATGGAGGATACTGATAGTAGAGAGGAGGCTGAGCGTTGGATGCGGATCATTCCTAAGGCATATGAAGAGGCGGATGAGTCCATCGGGGCCGTGCTGCGAGTTCGCCCTACAGTCACAGTTGCTAGGAGGCCCTTATGAGCTTTTGATTTGCCATAGTCAGCATTAATACTTCTGCTAGGAAAAGACATACAAGTAGCTTTGAAACCAGTCTAGCTTCCCATTTCAGAGTACCAAGAATGATACCCTAGCCATCTCAGGACAGCCGGTAAATACTATCAATCTCCAGCCTAACAACATTTAGAAGTGTCTTCCACTGTGACTCAAGCCTTTCCATAGACAACAACAAAGCCAGTATCATCAAACCCCACTCAGCTTGCCGGTAACGAGAGCCCTTCAGGACGTTGACGACATAGGCACTGCAAACATGGGACGATGAGAGCGGATAATAGCGGTGCTCCAATCAATCACAAGCAAGTGTCTCGGGATTACGACTTGAGATGGTAGATTTAATTGAGCCTGGAAGTAATGACAGAAGTGAGATTCTGGTTAGTAATATGTTTTGCGGTCGTAGAATAGCGTTACCATTCGGATACACAACATCTTCCAAGTTTCTGTGGGAGTTTGAATGCATGCATAAGCATTTTCGGCGTTCGCAAACGGCATTATTCTTGTATCATAGAACAGCTCGTCGCATTCCACAAGTCGATTTTTGTGTGAGGGGATTGGAACTCCTTTGCGAGATTGCATACCCTGGAGGCAAGTCTTAGTACTTGAGAATCCACCGCAACCTGCGTAGACTTAGGTCGGCAGAAGAATACAGTACAATTGAGATAAATACAAACTTATATTATCATTCGCACTCGCCGGAAAAAGGCTTCAAAATCACTCCTCTACGCGGAGCTCCTGGAACCTCACCAAAAGCCCGCCAGCTGGTCGATAGGTAAGGGATGGATTGGCCAGCTTGACACCCCTTCCTACCTCTTCCTCCCCATTTACCAAGAGCTCTCGCTCCGTTTTATCATTACTCTGCCCCGCCGCCACCTTGTCGTCCCAACGTTCGATACCAAGGAACCGCCACTTGCTCACTAGTTCCACAAGCATAGCTTTGATCTGGATCAGCGCGAAGTTCTTGCCAGGGCACATGCGCGGGCCTTGGATGAATGCCTCGAAGGCGTAAGGGCTCGCGCTGTCACCAGATAGCTTGTCCCAGCGGTCCGGATCGAACACCGACGCCCCAGTTCCCCATATCTCTTCATGGTGATGTAGTAAGGGCATGTGGAGATCGACTTGTGTGCCTTTGGGGATGAATACTCCTTCTATAACGAGGTCTCTTGACGCTTGGCGCGGTCCCATGAATGCTTGTTATGCATTAGCCGAATAAGATCGCCCATTAGATGCGCAAAAAATGAAGGGAAGGGAACTCACAGGGGGAATATAGGCGTAATACTTCGCGGACAAAGTTATGTAAGAACGTCAATCCGTTGATCTCGTCGTAAGTTGGTTTGGGGCTGCTATCAAGTAATGCTTGTATTTCCACCCGTAACCTGTCCTGAAGTTCATGTTTCGTCGATAGTACATAGAGCGCCCATGCAAGAGTATTCGCTGTACTTTCATGACCTATGCACAGGTGGCGTTAGTCAGACCTGCATATTTCATTAGCCTCGGGCGACACTTCTTACCAGCAGATGTGAAGTTAAGGAGCTGAGGTTCAGTCAGCATATGTACTTTTACTCCAACGTAGTGAATGATGGCTACTCACATGGCCGATGATTTCCTCAACGGTCCAAGCCTCTTCCCCAGTTTCCTTTCGCTGCGCTCGTGACTCTTCGAGCATATAAGTGAGTAGATCGCGGGAGCCTCCCATTGTTTCGTTAAATGTGCCGTCATCCAGCTCTATCTTACGCTTCTCAATGATCTCTCCGAGCATCTTTCTCAGGTCTCTATTTGCTTGTATAAATCCCGTATTGGCTTCCAAGGGCACAAAACGCCGGATGGGAATGAAGGCATTGATAACCCATATTAGCTGTCCCAATGGCCCCTGATGGAGCACTCTGCCGTAAAGCTCCTGAAAACCCAGCGGGTATATCGATGATATAGTGTCGAGCTCTACGCCAAGGACAGTTATGCCAATGGTGTCCATAGTAGATTTCGACAACGTGTTGATGACTGGAGGACAAAGGTCAGCCTATGTCTCAGATGCCTTGTTTCTTTTACTTAGTAGAGTACGCCGACTAACCTTCAATAGACGCATACGGTCTATCACCGAGAGCCCTTCCAAACTCCTTCGATAGAGACTCTGCTTTTCTCTGAAATACTGGTAGTATCTTCCTCATACTAGGCACAGAGAAGGGGCCGGTGAGTAGTCTCCGCTGGTGTCGGTGGTACTCTCCTTCAGCAAATAGGAGACCTGTCCCTGCAATCTCGCCCACGAGGCGGACGAAGAATGGTGGCTTGACGAAGTCGTAGACATGAGTCTGTAAGACCGCTTTATGGGCCGCCAGACTGTTCACTATCAGGGCCTCTTTACCGAATACTGACAGATAACGGATAAAAGGTGCGTCTGGCCATCTTCGGGACCACGCTAGCAGCAAACCCACGGGGTTGTCGGCTTTGAACTTGTTGAATTCTTGACCAAGAAGGACATTCCCGTCCTACGTGTTAACCATAGTACATTAGTATTCTAAGCCATGTTAGTGGCTACGCAGCCCAGCAGGAGAGCCTTACCTTTGGCCCAGGGAGGTGTCTGAGTGGAGAGAAGTATCGCGGGTACAGGTATATCCGAAAGAATTTGAGAAGTAAGTATTGCAGAACGAATAAGGTAATAGGCCTGACAGAAATGGACCCTTCTGCGGCCGTCACGTTCAAATTTGGTAGGCCATATTCTACGGCTGTAAGAACTGCACAGATTGCTATGTCCATGTCGTCAGGAGTACTAAAGATTTGATCGTGACCTGCCGGGATAACGTCGTAACCAGCACAACACAAAAGAAAGAGACTAGACTTAGGTTTGGCTACGGATTGGTGTCTCGAGTTCACATCGTCTTTAAAATCGAACCAACCCAGTACGCGGCATAGGCATTATATTATATACACTATCTCCTCTCACAACCTAGCAAGTTTCAAAGGCAGCATAGCGTGAGACCACATCTCGACGTCGTGCTCACCGCTGGATTATTAATAGGAAGGATAACGTCGAGTAGTAACTTCTACTATGCCTATTATATCCGCTCTTGTAGCGGCCGTTAATAGGTAATCTGCTGACCATGGGTTTGGATGGCACCACACAGTTGCCGTAAGATTTGGGACGACTCACGACGCATATCGTGAACACACTCATCAGCTGACTATTTCTCTTGGTGCCAAACCATGACGGTCTATAGATAGTTCGATTATTTCACCTAGGTATCTTTTGTGTACCTACCTACCTACCTACCTAGTCTGCACATCAGTTTCCTACCTCCACCGTGCCCTATAATTACCTATATACCTTAAGTAGCTAACTGGACAAGCTCTTACCAGACTTTGGAGCCCTGATTAGTAATTTCTTACCCGGGAATACCCAAATGAGGATTAGTTACTCTAGTCGACCAGCAACCTGCAAATTGGGTGGCAGCGCACTAGCCGAAGGGGGTTAGCTTCCGCGCTTGGCAGCCAGGTCATGTTGACAGCTCCGGACTGCTTTAGTGTGATTGCTATTACTTGTGAACATGCTCAGCTGCCATCACCACATCGTTTCCTCAAGCTTCTTTTCAAAGCTCTCTCTTAATAGTACAATTAACAGTAGAAGGGGCCAGATAGCTGATTGTTAGCATATTCTTCACACATAATTGTCTTACCGAGGACACAATGGTCCGCAACACCCCCGAGTTACTACAGCAGCGTAGTTGCGACATGTCTCTTCAAGACGCGGCCTCAGCCTCGAGTCAAGAGCTGTTCTCGATCTTAGCACCCCGGGCCGACTTCGACGCACAACGTAAACGTCCTTTGACTATGGTCGAGCGAGCCTTCACTATTGGCGACTTGATCACCTGGCCCTCTGTAAAGCTATGCGGTTCCTGCTACGGAGACATACCCCAAGGCCAGAGCATACTCCTCCCACTCGAGCGGACCAACGAGCGGAGTCAATGTTCGGCTTGTATGGTCATGGATGCTAAACCACAAGCATTTACCAAGCCTTTCTGTGCCTTCCTGGAAGACAACCCGACAGTCTTTCACGCCGTTGATTACTTTAAAAATAAGATGAGGTCGCTTCGCTATAAAGAGGTTGGTACTGGTATACATGAATTAGGCAACGGGGGGTAGTGTGCTGACTGTGCTGTCCGCTATAGCTGTCTTCGCGCGAAGACTGGACTGGAAAGATCGAAGCTGGTGGCAAGTACTTTGTTACTCGTAACGGTAGCACTGTTATCGCCTTTACTGTTGGCAAGGCCTACAAGCCCGGGAACGGAGTTGCTATGATCGCTGGTCATATAGATGCGCTTACTGCCAAGCTGAAGCCAGTGAGCACCAAGCCTACCAAGGCTGGCTACGTGCAGCTAGGTGTTGCCCAGTATGCTGGTGCCCTGAATGAGACATGGTGGGACAGAGATCTCAGCATCGGAGGTAGAGTGATAGTCCGGGATGGATCAGGGAAGACTACGAGTAAGCTGGTAAAGTTGGATTGGCCTAGTACGTATTGTTATATTTGTGATCCTACCGATTATTCGTTAACGTGGGAAAAGTTGCTCGGATACCGACTTTGGCTCCTCACTTTGGGGTTGGGATGCTGGGCCAAAACAACAAGGAAACCCAGGCTGTGCCCATCATCGGACTCGACAGCTCTAGCAACGATTCTTCGGGCGCGAAGGCAGCCGAGCCTTTCGGTCCCGCTGGCTCATTTGTTGCCACTCAGCCGCCGAAGCTCGTCCAGCTCATTGCTAAGCAACTTGGGATTCAGGACTACTCTCAAATCGTGAATTGGGAACTGGAACTCTTTGATCTTCAACCTGCCACTGTTGGCGGCATGGATAAAGAGTTTATCTTTGGTGGTCGAATAGATGACAAGCTTTGCAGTTGGGCTGCGTTCCAGGCTCTACTCGCCTCGGATCAGAAAGATGACGATGGGACGATCAAGCTGGTCGCACTTTTCGACGACGAAGAGATCGGCTCGCTACTTCGACAAGGTGCTAAGGGCAACTTCTTGCCTTCAGTGATTGAGCGCACAGTGGAGTCATTGTGTGGCAATGGAAAGACATTTGGGCCTGGTGTCATCGGCCAGACTTATGCCAATTCGTTCCTTGTTTCTGCAGATGTTACACACGCCATAAACCCTAATTTCGTATCGCGCTACCAGGAAGACCACGCGCCACGCCTGAACGTGGGCATCTGCATATGCGCGGACAGCAATGGTCACATGACCACAGACTCGGTGTCCACTGCCATTCTCACGCGTGTTTGCGAACTGAGCGGCTGCACACCGCAAGTCTTCCAGATCCGCAACGACTCAAGGAGCGGCGGCACCGTCGGCCCGTCCATCAGCTCTGCCCTGGGCGTGCGCTCGGCTGATGCTGGTATGCCACAGCTGTCCATGCACTCCATCCGAGCTACGTGTGGCTCCTTAGATCCCGGCCTAGGTGTCAAGTTCTTCAAGGCATTCTTGGACAAATTCGAGCAGGTCGACGCCGAATGGCGGTAGACCGATGCTAATAGATGCAGGTGTTTGGGTAGATGGACAGACGGATAGAAGGTTTTGTATTGAGATAGAATTCGTAACGAGATCCACCAGGAGTTAGTGTAGTAATAAGAGCAGAATGGCGTTCTTGACCTAATAATCTCAGGAGGTTCGAGATCTACATAAGCTGTTTAGATACGGTATATAACTGTTGATAATACCCACCCTAACCTAGGTAGTGAATGGCAGGTAGGGTAATCCTTCAACACACCGCCACCACGTGCTTGTTCAAGGAATCTCGAGCAACTCTCATCACATGCAAACGCGCACGTGTCTTAACTCCTCGCATATACATAGATACATTCATAGTACATAGCACTGCAGGGTGACGCAATCTACTTAAATTAGACGTGGGGCGCACGAATCTCGCAAGACTTCAATGATGGAGTTTATGTCGTATTACGTAAGGTCTTACACTGTTTAAATTTCTCTCTCTCGCTCTCTCCCCCAGAGTCAGATCAAAGAGAACAACAAAATTTACCCACTCTGGGGCTGGTCTTATTAAGCAAATTTTGACTGTACATCTGTAGCTGACTCTAGGTATCCAACTACTTACCCTGTTTACAGTGTATGTATGAAACAGAGTACCTACATATGTAAGTATCCTGGGGTTAATGAGATTACCCAGCAACGGCGGTTCTTGTTTACTGTTACAGCCTCAGCGAACTTTTTTTTTTTTTTTTTTTTTTTTAAAATTAAAAA
>Ga0247782_1000452_pt1 | contig 26522 bp, 30 predicted proteins | sample UWRJL019104C5_FD_179928 | JGI IMG/M metagenome (GOLD analysis project Ga0247782, IMG submission 179928) | Plant litter microbial communities from Arlington Agricultural Research Station in Wisconsin, United States - UWRJ-L019-104C-5 | ecosystem: Environmental > Terrestrial > Plant litter >...
GGGGGGATGTACAAAAAATTTTCAAGTATGACAGGACAACTCGGTGGCATCGGATGGAGCAGGGTTCTGTGTAAACAGCGAAGACATTTCTTCAACTTTTGTTTGTCGTCGTTCCGTTTGGCGTAGCCTTACAGAATGCCGTAGAGTGTATTTCTTTGGACATTATAGACAGCCTGATACAATTCACATAATAAATGAAGTACAGCCGTGTATCTGTTAAAACGAGAAGGTGGAACCAAGACTGAATATCCCTGGTAGATATCTCTATTTCCTACTATCTTTACTGCCCCCGGGGAGCGGTCGCCGGCCTAGGAAGGGGGTTCGTACAACAAACCTACAGCTAGCAGCGGTGGTCGCTCGCCGACCAACCCAGGTACATTAGTGGGCGGTGAAGAGAATGACGGCTCTCGGACGCTCCAGCTATATCGGCAGCCAAGACAGGATCAAGACTTTAATAGGTACAACAATCTCGACATTTCGTACGAGTCATAGACTACTAGCCAACCAACTCCTATATGTATTGCTGCCTCTTATTATCTGCATGTCTAACCGTACGACAGACCGACCTACTCGGCCACGGCTATACCTCTCCTACGCATAGCAAGCCTCACCCGTTCCCCCTTTGCGTACAAGTGTTGGATAACCCTTGGCCAATCAGTGTTATGACTGCAAGTGGCCTGACCACGGTGGGAGATGTACATGGGGCTATAACGAGGATAAGAAGAATCATCTTAATAAGACTCATCTTAATAAAAAGGCTATGGCTCGACGCTCTAGTGCAAAAATACCTAAGCAAGGCAAGAGAGATAATCGAAATGTGCTTGCTCGGATGAAAAAGAACTAGAAGTCGCCTGCTCCCGTTATAAAAAAGGATCGCAGACAGACATTTACCATTATCTGGGGACGACAGTGACGTATGAGCCCGCCATACAAAAATAAGTCAAAAGGCGATAGCTAGCAAGGTCATGTCACTATTATCAGAAGACGAAAGCGATAACGAAGAGTGAGAAGGTTTCTCGGACATACCAGAGGAGCCACAGGGTTCAGACAAAGAGTCGTCGGAAGAGGCCCAATTTAAGCTACCGTATAATCTGTCAACAAAAGGTAAACCATAGCGACCACATGCCAGCGATTTATACCTGGGAAGCCCCCCTCGTTTCCCCTCACTCACTTGAACATAATACTCAGGTAGTTGAGGATGATCGTTTTCTGGCCAGTGAAGTGACTATTGGGTTTCTTTAAGAATGAAGTGGGAAGATGAACACCCAAAACTAATAGGTCGCTTTCGGTTGGTAGTACTGGCGGGTTCGGTTTGTGAGGTCTCGCGATACGGTGAGATAGGCATCACTCATATCTACATCCTGATGTAGTACCCCAAACCCGGGCAGCCAAATTGTTTAGTTTATGCGAAGGATTCGCTACACTTGACTATGGTTATGCTTCTTGACAGCGCCCGCCCAGCCGGTAATCTTGGCCCTGTCAAAGACCTGGTCAGTACAAGTAACTGTACGCCTTACATGGGGGAGTCACTCACATGTGGCACGGCTGCCGCCGAGGACATCGAGATAGGTCCCGCTGCTGACATTATGGATCCTACTGAAGCAAAGTCAACGCGTAATCTCCCAAAAATATACACATACTACATGAGGGCTTACATGAAGACTCGACCAGAGGGGTCAGCCGAGACCAGGCGCCATTAGCGGGGCGTCCATAAGGTAAGTCAAGATATACTTTTTTATTTAAAATATAATTAGTAAAAGAGACCAAGGCTGGTACATGTGTGTATCATAAGGGGACCCAGAGCAGTCTTTATCTGCACCCAACGTACCTCCGCTCATGACGTTCCGAAGCATCCAGCTCGGCCACATAGCATAGTCAGAGACTTTCTAAAGCTTCCACTGCTAGTTCTAGCTCCCGTGGAATTGATATTCCACGACGGGAGTCCCGTTCTGACAGTTTCCTAATCGTGAACAGGTCAATTTATATATACGCATATATTCCCATAATGGTTGTCAGTAAGTGTAGGCTACTGTTCCTCCTCCTACTAGACCCAAGTCCGTGCCAGGTTTATAAGTTAAGAAGCTCACAGTGGTTCTGTCGGCGATATCAGGGTGACACGTAACAGATTTTGATTTTTGGCACACTGTTTTTGAAGTGATTTTTTGCTGTTCTGTCTTAGTGATAGATGCCTGTTGAGAATATTCGGATAGACGTTTCTGCGTGAGCGTCGACGTGAGCTCTCAATGGTCTTATACGTAACATCTTTACGGCAGAAGATACAAGACGTCGAATATGATTGTTTATGGAGGGGTAGGGATGAGCAAGCATCGTTAGATGATGCTGGCCTTAGTATAGAAGGTGGATGACAGTATCGGACGCTATGGTGCGCAGCTGCAAGGCTTATAACAGGTAAGGCTAAATAGTTATACGAAAGAAGGCGTGGCATGACTTATGTTGCTGTGTACACAGCGCCTTGAGCGGCCGACATCATAGCTGTATTTAGACTCGGGTTTATTGTCTATTGTATACATAGCCCACGATAAGGGGCTTGGAGACTTCAGGTGTCAAAGCCGGGCATCGTAGTGATGCACTGGATTTCCCCGACCCGTATATGTTTGGTGCATGATTATGGACCTAAAACTCCAGATACTCTATGAATACTGGGAGAAAACCAAGGTGGCATTGGTTCCTCCAAACCCGAAGCTGTTCGATAAGGCCACCTTCACCTCTTTGTCCTGGGCTTGGAGTGGGACTAGGTTGAACTTGGGTTCGATGTCTGGGTTATGCAGATTCAATGTAGGCGGAATGGTATTCTAACAAGAGTCAGTGATCGTGTAAATATTGACTTAAAAGGGGAAGAAAAACTCACATCGACAATGGCGAGAATGGAGAATATGGCTTCGACGGCGCCGGCAGCACCGAGAAGGTGGCCTATGGACCCCTTGGTGCTACTCACAGTAACCTGGCTATCCTTGAGATAGCCTTCGTCGCCTAACATGATTGAACGAATTGCACATGCCTCTGCGGCATCACCAATAGCCGTTCCCGTCGCGTGCGCATTGACGTAATCTACATCACGAGGTTTGATACTAGCATGCTTGAGGGCCCTCTTCATTGCAAGAAATGCGCCCGAGCCGTCCTTGCGCGGGGCGGTCATGTGATAAGCATCACCGCTGCAGCCGTATCCACGAACCTCGGCGTAGATGCGGGCCCCGCGGGCTTTTGCGTGCTCCAGTTCTTCCAGCACCACGACGGCAGCGCCTTCCGAGACGACGAAGCCATTTCTGTCTCGGTCAAATGGGCGGCAGCTCGAAGGCGGGTCCGCGTTGAAGGCTGTGGAGAGGGAGCGCGACCGCCCAAACCCGGCAAAAGTAAGGGGATGAATGCAGGACTCGGCACCACCAGCAACCATCACGTCGGCATCACCAAAGGCGATAAACCGCGAGGCATCGCCTATAGAGTGCGCACCAGTGGTGCAGGCTGTGGTGGCAGTGTGGTTCGGACCTTGGAAGCCGTATTTCATAGACACGTGTCCAGCAGCCATATTAATAAGAATTCTGGGCACGAACAGTGGCGACACCTTTTTATAACCCTATACATGCGATATGAGTAAAGAGCATACTGGTAAAACTTGGACATGGTTAATGAGCGGCGCTGGTACTTACGCCACCTTCATACCCAAGACTGGTATCGTATAGTTCGTCAAGGTTGCCAATACCACTGCCAAGACATACACCGGTCGACTGCAAGTCTTCCTCCTTCTGTGGCTTCCACGCAGCATCTTCGAGAGCCATCTCGGCAGCAGCCATGGCATATTGTGAGAATATGGACATGCGCCGTTGATCTCCCGCAGGCAGCCAGTCATCGGCTCGCCATAGCCCGACCTCAGGACTGCTGCTGCTGTTCCTCGGTACAATACCAGCGACTGTGCTGGTGAGTTCTCTCCATCGTTTCTGAGGTCCTAGCTCGGCAATACTGACGATTCCCGAGTGGCCGGCAACGAGCCTACTCCATGTGTGCCGAACACCAACCCCGAGGGGTGTGACGGCACCCAAACCCGTGGCAACGACTCGGCGCATACTTTGCCATAGCCGGATTTGGCTCCTATCGGGTTATTTTGTACGGTTATGGGGTGTTTATTTAATAAGAAACCAAATAATCAGGCCATTACCATCGTTGGAACCCGGCACTGATCACTATTAATGATTTAAGTAGATACTTACTACGAGGCAGATACACTGTTGTAAGTATTCTGCTCTAGGTTCTAGCTGAAGTAATATCGAGAAACGATGCCAAGCCCCTGGGTTTTACCTAACAAAATCACTTAAGTGGTATAACTATTTTTGGATTAGCGTTGCCATTGATCTACATAAGGTTAGCTTAGCTTTTAAAGCTGAGAGGATTCTACATAGTATATGTTATCACGGTGGACCCGCCCTGGCAACCCTGCATAGCTTTGTGTCCAGGCCTTTTTTTTTTGAGCTTTGGTGACTCGTGCATTTAGATGACGTGAATTATCCTTCATTGACGGTATAATCCAGCAACACATCGTTCCTAACAAATTGAAGGGGAAGGCTGCAACCAAGCTCAGCATTGCACCAGAAATTTCATGCAGAAAATGGCTTGCCAAGGTTGCCAGCGACGCCTTTTACTCCTCGCTCGGCAAGTAGAGGTATCCAAATCCATAACCACCGAGCTCTGTAGCGCACCCCTTGGCCAACAGCTCCTTCGACGAGTCGCGACCACGGCCACCAGGCGCCTAAGCGAACAAAGACGAGGTTTCCGAAGCACACCGAGGCAATCCAATTTCTTGAAGAATGCGCGCGATGCCATCCAACGGGTAGTTCAACGGTCAAACGAGCCCTACAGGGTCGTCGGAGCTAGCAAGGAGATCTACACCATTTGCTCCAAGGAGGCTCCGTACAATATTGATCCCATAGCTGTTAAGGCTGGAACAGTGCCGATGACTCCCGAGGGTGAACATATAGGCAAAGGGAAAGGGATGTGGCATGATGGTAAGCGAGCAATGCAATTGTTCCCATCGCGTAATCTCGGACTTGCTGGTCTTGCAGCGTGGGGCTGGCTGATAATTGCTACGTCTATACAGATTTCAAGCTTCCGCCCACCTTCAGCACATGGTCTCAAGTGACCATGCTTCACATGTACCTCATATATGCAAGGCTACGTAACCTCGACCGCGACCTCGCCCGATCCTGGCAAGCACAGCTGGCCGACCACTTCTTCTTCGACGCCGAAGAACGCATGGACGTGAACCACGGTATATCCTCTCGCGCACTACGACACAAATACTTGAAGGACCTGTTCGTACAATGGCGGGGAATCATCGCCGCCTACGATGAGGGAGTCATTAAGGGTGATGCTGTTCTGGCGTCTGCCGTCTGGCGTAACTTGTTTAAGGGCCGGGAGGACGTCGACCTGCGCGATCTTGCCGCCATCGTTAGCTGGATGCGACTTAGTCTCAAAATGTTGGACCAGATGCCTGACGAGGCGCTGTTTATCCGCGCTGGGTCTGCGCTGAAGTGGCCTGCGAAGAACGAGTTTGCAGTAGTCGACAAGCCTGCGAGGCAACTTGAGGAACAATTAGCGGGTGTTAACCAATCGAAAGTGGGGACGGCGACAGTTGCGTCGTAGAAAAGTAAGGGATGAACGTTAAATATGTGTACGAGTACAATGTACGATGCAGAGTAGGTTGGAGGAGTAAAGGGTGAGGAGGAGCATGGTTTGAGGTCGGTGGCCAATGCAGCCTCCTAAACAGCTGGATGGGCAATACGCTTCAACGAATATGTATCGAATATGTACAACAAAAAGAACTTAGAAATATTTACAATGCTAATCATTCAGCTCTCTCCCACATCTGGAATTCGTATTGTATTGAATTCTCTTCTTGTATACCTTCTGGAACAGTCTGGCCTGTCCACTGGTCCAACTCATCCTTCGATCTCCTAATCCATTTTCCACCACTATTTCCATCGTCTCCGTCCGTAGCGTCTGGCTTAGAAGATAGCCGCAAAGGGAAGAACGTATCACACTCAAAATCGTTCATGATGCTCGTAAGTAGGATCCTCTTGGCCTGCTTGAGTCGCAAAGCGGCATCGTAGATCTGGGCACCACCAATGACGAATACCTTGGGAGTTCGTGACGCCACAGAGGGAGAGCCCAGATACTCTATTGCCTGCTCGAGAGAGCCGACCTTTATAACCTCAGTCTCGGCGTCTAAGTCCTTCAACGAAGGCGGCGGTTCCGTGTGAGACCGGCTGATGACGACGTTCAGTCGTCCCTTCAACGGGCGGAACTTGGGCGGTATGCTGTCCCAGGTCTTCCGGCCCATTATTACGGCATTCCTGACCGGTTGGGTACTACTGTCCGACACCTATGTTCCGCCCGACATATTTACTTTTAACAACTGCTAAAATTGGTGCAAAGAGGGAGATAAGAGTGTGTAGGTAAGTAGCTTACGATAGACGATGGTGTGCGCTTGGTCACGCGTGCGAAATAGGCCATTTCTTTCTTGAGCCCCGTCCAGGGCAGCGTGCCGTTGAGGCCGATGCCCATGCTGCGGGTGGCTGCTACGACCAGGGTCAATGTGATTGGCGGCATTTCCGATGCGTCCTCGGCCATTCCCTTTATTTTACTCGGTTGTTGTCTGGTAAGATGTAGGTCCAAGGTAGATTAGGTTCAGGGCTGTGCAATTACCAGGTCGAGTGCTTCGTGATGTTCCTAGAGGTATACTATGTTCTAAGTTTGTAATGATGTACATACGGTAACTCACATGTTGTGCTACCTTGTGCTATACGTCTGCTAATATTTTGAGTACTTATTGCGCCTGTCGCGTGCTGTTTGATGGAACAGAGGTCCAGACACTGGTCTTACAGTAATATTTATTTTGTTAACACTGTACATATAGCCTTAACCACATCGATCTAGTTAATAATGTTCAACCAATCCGATTCAGCTCTAATAAAATACGGATTTCCTACATCATCTTCCTCGTGCCAGACGTTCCAACATTTATCATTGTTATAAAGCGCAACATTACATTCCTGGCAACCATATAGTTACCAAACTGTCTCCTGCCCCTCCGTTTTGGCGTATCTTATGTATCGCCCTCGTCCACTCGTATTGTTAAGTCCTTGCGAGTCTTACACTCAGTTCCTCTACCTCTCCCTACAAGTGTATGCTCTAAGTTAGGTCGTTCCAAAGCGTTGAGGTCTGAGCAACCCCTAGTCCCTGCCGACCAAGGACCGTGTCTCTCGAATATTTCCTCTATGATTAGCATTCTCCAGTCCCATGGGTTACATGCCTTCCCACCCAGGTGGGGCTTGCGATTCGGAAGAATGGTATTAACCGAACACAGGAACAAAGTGTGTGCACACATGGGCTGGGTAACCTACGGCAGGACTATACTTACGTGATCCCACCAGCGTAGCCAGGTACATACGTCTTGGCAAGGACGACTGCTACGTACGTCCATCTTTTTTGCGAAGGCCAGCAATAGGAGGACAGTGTCCCCTTCAGATAATAATAGGCTGAAGCTACTCCTTCTAAATAGTCCTAATCTTTGCCTACCCCAATCTACATTTTAACCTGAGGTGCCCTTTACTGCAGTATTTTGCTGTCGCCTCACTTGCTTACCATTTAGTGTTTTCCTTCGTCCTTTCTTTGGAGCTGACTCGGCAAAGTAATTGCTGAACAAATAACGACAAGAAAAGACATGGTAAGAAGCGGAATTTGGCAAGATACTCAAATTGACATAAGTCATTGAGGAGGCAACAAATGCCCAAACGTGACGATCCGAAAAGATAAGTATCACAACAGTCAAAAACAACGACAATCCAGAATTGTATGATGATTTGCCCCGGCTGAATCCATGATGACAACCGGATATTGGATTGGCCGGAACTCTTCTAGCTAGAGTCTGGGGCTCCAGAACGGGCTCCTGCGGCCCTGTTACCGGTCGAGTGTCACCGATGGACGAGACCCTCACTGCTCATCGTGCTAGGTGGTTAAGAGCAGTTAGAAAATATGGTACATCGCGATAGGCACTGCCACATCCCCCCTTGATCATCGACATTTTTGGACGTCGCCTCAGTGTTACTGATCGCTGTTTACAATAAGTCGAGTGGGTGCAAAAGCACATGCACCAGGGTCAGCTCGCCGATGGTATGTGGTTCTATACGCCGGCTAGCGCCATGATTCTCCAAGGTTAAATCGAGCTCAACCGTCCTCACCTCCAATCATTGTCTCTTCGGCTACCTTACGCAGCTGAAGGACTTATTATAGACCTAACTTTAAGATAATATTCATCGCTGTCGCCAATGCCGTAACTCCGGAATAGGTTCTTTCTACTCTGAATTCGTGCTTACGAAGAGCGCGAAACGGGTTTGATCCTGAAGCTTGAGGTAAAGAAAAAAAAAAATTTGAAAAAAGAAGAAAGGATTTTCGACTCTAGAAAAATGAATAACTGTAAGTAGAAAAGAATATATTAGAACAGTTGCTTAGGGACATAATTGTAAGCCATTCGAAGGACAGAGAGCTGAACTTCAAATCACATTGCCAGTTTTTTAGTTGTTTTTTTTTTGTCTCTTCACAGACAGGTTTTAAATAAAGGGATGCGGTTCGCCTAAAATTCAGCGTCAGTCGGCTGGAAGTCGCTAGGTTATGCTAACAGGCTCTGAAGTTGATGAGAGAGAAATATTGAGCATGATGTTGCACCGACTTCTCCAGGAAGAAATGGCTAGAGACTCTGGAATGAGGATTGCAGGAACTCACTTGGAGGCCACTAAACAACGGCGACAGTCTGCTTCCTCTGTTCCTCCATTCTCTTCGTCTCTTCCAGCTTGATCGCCGCCTGAATCCTAACCCTTTCGGGAATCACACCCTCTCGTGGGTTCGTGATCTTCCACCCTTTAAGGTTCTCTTCACCAACGCAATGCATCGTCTTCTGCTCAACTAGGTGGGGAGAAAGAAATGAAGCAGTCAGTAACGCAAATCTCACACTGAGACATATAGGAGGGAGCCCATACCTAGGCTATAATTCCCATCTTCTCTATCAAAACAATGAGGTTCCTTGAGCGAAACGGCCGGGTTCGTGATTATCCTCACGCGCCTGAGCGCATTATCACTTGCCGAGTGCATCATGAGTGGATGCATAACATAGACATCCCCAACATTCCCCGTGGCCTCAACAAATGCATCATCGGGTAGATCTTTGAGTAAGTTTTTATACCAATCCAGATTCTTCTCCTTCCTAAAGTCTGCTGCTTCCCTCGGCCTCATATACGGGCTCACGCCCTGTGGGTGGCGGTATAACCAATTGGCTATGAGCTTAATACCGGTCGGGCAGATGACGGTGCCCCCGCCACCCGGTAGGATGTCTGTGAACAGGGGCGTCACAAGCAGGCCTTGCTCGGGGCTATCGAGGTAGTGGATAAAGAAGTCGCCGTCGACGTGCCAGCCCGGCAGATCGCGCGGTGCCATGGGCTTCCCCTCGCGCTCGGGCGTGCCAAGGTTCACGATGAGCGAGTCCCGCCATTCCTTGCTCTCGGCCGCTACGCGGTCTTCGCTGCCACAGAGCTCACAGATTGCGGCCCAGGCTTTAGGCGCGAAGACGGAGGCGTCAAAGGTGCGGTGAGATGGCATCTGCACATATGTCAGAACCTAAACAAAGATACAAGCTTAGGGATAGCTAAAATGGTAGGTAACATACATTTGTCCGCTCTCTGGTCCAAGTACTCTTATCCGTCGGTGACATACCGAGGCGCGTCCATACGCCTTCATAAACCTCGGCGGCCTGTTCACGCGTGAAGCAGTTGGTGAGCTTTAGATATCCATGCTCGAGGAAGAATGCTTTCTCGGCGTCAGTGAGGGGAGCCGGTGGCGACGCCATATCTTCTTTGCGTAGCAAAGCTGTGTTGTATATGTGAAGAATAACAGACACGTTCAAGTAAAGTAGCTGACACAAGTCATAAAGTTCCAGCTGCTGTGTCCGGCATCAACGCCTTTGTAAATGTCTCGCATATTAATGTTAAGCAAATCTAAGTCTTGAGACTGAAGGTTCACTTGCTGCCTGAGGGCCCCGTGGTTGGCAACCACCGGCCCGGGCGCGGGGGATGCCTGGGGATAGTACACACTATTGGATAACGTGCGCCGGTGCGGAGAAGAGTGGCGCAGCTAGCATTTCTAGGATCCTGGATTTTTCGGAACATGTATCCGACTACACGACGGCATCTGCCGAAATGGGGGGGTATATGCAACATGTGTGACTAACCAAACCTATCGAGATGTAAATATGAGTGACGTTGCCTTAGAATATGACGGACAAGGACGTGGAACGAGGACGTTGGATAACTGCAAAAGTAGCGTCTAACTTTCATATTTATTAGGAGCCGCTGCAGGAAAATATACTCATGCTCTTAGATGGATCCCAGATATGTTTTTGAGTCTAGACGTCTACTTCTTTTGTGTATCATGGGTGTCATGCCATCTTTATCCTAATTCTATTCCCGGTGTTAAAACCACTGCGTTAGCGTATTCTGACCAACCCTTACGAGCTAGCGCCTCTAAGATCGCTGAGTTTGTCGATGTAATACGCAGGGACGAACTCAGCATCCGGCGCCTCCCAGTGCTCTTTCTTCGAAACACCTGTCAGCACAGCTAAGGTGCCGCCCAACTTGCCCTGGATGCCAAATTGGATATCCGTATCCAGACGGTCACCGACCATGCAAGTACGAGAACGGTCGAAATGAAACTTGCCTTCGATAGCATCCATCATAGCCTGAGAGGGTTTCCCTAGAGCCGTGGGTTTGTGGCCGATCATGTTAACGAGCGGGATAGAGATGGAGCCGGCGCCAGGGAAAAAGGTATGACTCATGGGGAGTGTACTATCTAGGTTCGTTGCTAGGAAGACTGCACCTCGCCGCAGGTACTGGTATGCGTATGATAGTTTCAGGTAGTTGATATGAAAGTCGAGGCCGGCGAGCACGACTCCGATCTCGGGATCGAGCAGAGACCCATCGGCAAGTCCGGCGAAATCAGCCGGGGTGATGTCCCGGCGGAGCGACGGGTCTGTGCCCCCGACGAACGGGATGTTCTCCGTTCGTAGTTCCTGCTCTATTCCGCTTTCGCCTAGCACGAAGACCTTGTTGCGTGGCGCGGGCAGCTTCAGGATCCGCGAGATGTAAATAGCAGAGGAGTATGCGGACGCAAATATCTCTTCTACGTTACTTGGGATGCCCATGGCTGTCAACTTCTTCTGGTAGTCCTGCCGAGATTTGGTCGAATTGTTTGTCACAAAAACGACGCTCTTGCCTGGGTGGGTGTCAGCCCAAAAGTGAATATTGATGCAAATACAACTTTAAGGTCTGACCTTTAGCCCTTAGCATTGCTAGGGTCTCTACGGTGCCCTCAAAAAGATGATCCCCAGACCATAAGACGCCTGTGCGCAAGAGTCAGATTGACCATTTCAAAGCTTGATCGATGCATGAGTTCGGTTTACCATCACAATCAAACAAGAAGACCTAAGAAGCGTAAGATTGGAGTTGCGCATACAACATGCATGAGATGCACATGGATAGCCTATAGAGAGGGAAATGACGCACATCGAATTTACCCAAGAACTCATCGATCGCGGCAGAGTCGTTGGTAAGATATTTTGACTGGCCCATTCTCTCGTGGTTCATGAAGCAGGTTTACTACGGGTTAGAAAAAGAAAATTGGTGTTACCATGGATTATCTGATGCCAGAAGTACGTCGTTGCGATGCTAGGCAAGAGGGAGAAGAGTGCCCAAGCCCTCGGACCCCGAAAGCCGGCTTTGTTGCTAGCGCCAATTTACGGGCTGTTCTACATCTGTACCCTGCTTCGGTTTTTACCCGCTTCATGATGGGGCTCTAATACTGCTATTCAGGTATTCGAAAATCGACTAAGGATGCTTCCACACCATCTATGTGCTACTATGAATGTATTGTGTGCTGTACTTCGATTTTACGCACATGTAGTTCGCGACCTCAGGGTACAAGGTGACGTAGATACAGCCTGACGCAGAGTTCAAGGCAGTTGCATTTAGCTCTAGTTACTTTATCCAACATAAAATGGCTAAGACCAAAGGAAAGTTCTAGCAAAGTTTTCTTATACGTTAGCTACGCACCTACTAATGTGTTTTTTGTCAGCCATCAGCAATGATGCTTTCAGTACTGATTGACTTCTATCACGACTAGTCAACTGATCGCAGTAATAAGATGAGCCGGAGTAACGAAATCCTCTCGATTTACGGACTTTCCGTTGTTCGAAGTGATACAGTACAATTGTCGCCGCACTGTTGTCTCAACCACCCAGACGCATTGGGAACACTTGAATAGTGTGGGGAAGCAACGTGAGGCAGACACACTGTGCAGAAGTATGGAGGGGCGTTTTGGTAACAACCCCTCACCAACATCTCAAGTAGACCTACATAGGTAGCTATGCTAGTTAGATTACATTGGTGTGTGCCATTGACTGCAGTGCTATTGTCTCAACACCCCACCGATTTCCAAACCAATGGCACACATGGCACACATAGGTGTGGTAGCTCTTGCGACAATTTAAGGTTAGACCATCTGGACTATACCTGAGGTAAGCACATATCGCGACCCTTCGCAACCATGACATCCATGTAAGACGTGCGCCTTCCACAATTGCCCCGCCATTTTATCTCGCATCCGTTACTACCGTACTCTGTATTACACGTACGGAAACTTTCTAAAAACCATTCGAGACAATTTTTGCCTCTCCCACTACCGGTGTATAATCGTCAGTGCAACTTGAACGTTTGGCCAGCCACCGTCACTCACCATGCCCGGAAAGCAACCCAATTTGTTTGCTTCTAGCGACATCAGCGCGCTCACTTCAGCGTTGAGATCTTACATCATATCCTGCCAAAATGCCGGTCTCACCCGTCATGGTGTCTTCAAGGTTGGAGTATCCGGCGGTTCCCTCCCTAAGACACTTGCGCAAGCCCTGCTTGCCGAACCCAAGTCTGATGACGACATTGTAAGGTTCGACAAGTGGGAGATATTCTTTGCTGATGAGAGAGCCGTGCCGTTGGACCACGAAGACAGCAACTATGCACTTGTCAAGAAGGAGCTGCTTGACAAAATCCCTGTCTCGCTGGGTCAACCTGTAGTCCATCCGATCGATGTCGAGTACCTGAATGATACGCAAGAGCTGGCCGACCAGTACGAAAAGACACTTGTCAATTCCTTCGCAAAAGGCGATTCTGTCAAGCTTCCTATCTTCGACCTCCTCCTGCTCGGCGCTGGTCCCGACGGTCACACCTGCAGCCTTTTCCCCGGCCACCCGTTATTACGCGAGACTGACGCATGGGTTGCTCCTATCGAGGACTCCCCCAAGCCCCCTCCAAGACGTATCACCCTGACATTACCCGTCGTCACACATGCGGTTAAGATTGCCTTCGTTGCTACCGGCGCTGGCAAGAAAGAAATCATGAAGGAAATATTTGAACTTGGAAACGGGCTCCCATGTGCACTCGTTAACGAGGCCGCAGGGGACCGCTGCACCTGGTTCACGGATAACGCCGCCGTTGAGGGGGTCCAGTTCCCTCGTCGAGGCTTTCTATGAAGCGAAATGGACTTACGACTGATAAGGAGGCAGTAGAGGCAGGCCCGGAGTCTTACCACTATTTGGATGAACTGTTGGATTCTGGCAAGCAGTTGATCGCCTTTCGACATGGCTCTATTCTCAACAGAACATGGTTGCCTATTAGCTTAGTATGCTGTGTGGACGTTGCCCCACGCCGTCCCAAAATCTATGGGAGCAGTCTTCTGACATGGCACAATATCAAATACCGACGGCATAAGATAATTTTTGCTTTGCCGCTTGTCACTGTCCGTATCCTTCCTGGTTGGTTCTCTACACTTACGGATAAGAAGAGCCAGGCTGAAGGGCACACAACACGGTATTTTGTTGGGTTCGGCCTAGCAACTTGCACGCTTGGCGTCTGCCTGTGCCAAAAATCACTGGAACTGCCCATGTTCTACACATGATAGAGTAAATGATACCTTTTTAAATCACGGACCCAAGTCTTATATCGTGCTCTTTGTGGATTATTTGCTAGGTTGTGCCAACACTGATTTGCTCGCAGTTTATTAAGTCCCCCTCAATACATGAGGTGATCCTGAACCTAAAATTATACACAATATACCCTAGAGCACATGAATCCCTACAATACCACTTTACTCTATACCCCCCTGTTATCTGTTAACGCCTGTAGCATCTGTAAGTAGGACAGATAGCTCAAAATGCCTTCTAAACCAGATATTTTTTTTATGCTGAAAACCATTGCCTTTCCCCCATACTGAAATTAAACGGGGCCAGATCCTAGGCTAGTTCTACCTATCAAGCTTTTTCTCCCTAATAAAAAGTGACGAGGCAATGGCCAAGACAATAAAGGCTGAAGCAGGTACGAAGGCCCACTGCGTGGCAACAGCATAGCATCTACGCACGATGGTTGCAATCTCGGGGTCGAGTTGGCGGATATATTCAAGGCTTAGGCGGACTTGTTCTTCAATTTCTCGCGCACGGTCGGCACCGCCTAACTCCTGGGCTAGGTTCAGACGTAATGCTTGTTGCATTGTCGCTGTGGAGATACTGATGCCCAGTGTTGTTCCGAGAGACCGGAAGAGGTACGAGCAGGCAATCGCGACGGCTGTATCTTGCGGCGCCGCGTTGGCGATTATGGCCACGAGAGTCGTGGTTATGGCTTCGTAGCGGCATATGTCAGTATCGATGGACGGATATGTTACAAAGCGAACACAAGAACTGGGTTACGCGTGACTTACAGATACTGGCCCCTAACGCGACTACACCAAGTCCTACAACCGCACCGATCGCGGACTGGTTGCCCACACCGCCCACCATAACCACAGTACCTAGTAGTAGAAGCAGGTATCCGGTGACGGTGATCTGGTAATACCTCCCAGTATGCTTCATAATCAGCCCGCCTCCCAGTGACCCCAAGAGACCACAGATGGTGTTAGGCAAGAACATGAAGCCAGACAACGTGGCCGACATGCCCAGGGCGGCCTGAAAGAACAAGGCGATGAAGAACAGAATACCCAACTGGGCAGCAACGCCGAAAAAGTTAGCGCCGTATGCTGCTAGCAAGGGCGGGTTGAAGATGACATGGCCTGGAGCGAATGGCTCTTTCGCAATCTTGGCCTCGACGAACAAGAAGATGGCGAAGAGTACCGGGGCCAGCCCCAGCGGCACAATCGTGACTTTCTCGCCCCAACCTTCGTTGCTTCCGTTGTCTAGACCGAAGAGCAGGAAGAAAACGGCGGTGACGAGGGTGGCGGCACCTGCGAAGTCGATGCGACGGAACTTCGTAGTCCAGTGTGAGTCGTCGGTGTGGGGCAGCTCGAGCGCAAAATACACGGCTGCGAAGGCAACGAAAGACAAGGGGCATTGGACGATGAAGGCCCTACACTCGCAGATCAGTAACTCGTACGGGGTGAGGGTAATGCTATATTTATAGCACTACTCTTGTCAGGTTGGGGTGAAGAACACTTACCAGCGCCAACCAACACTATCTGCTAACAGACCGCCGACAGGAGCTCCAGCCGAGAGACCAGCAGCCCACACGATATTGATGTACCCTTGCCACACACCACGCTCACGTAACGACACCAAGTCTGTTACTAGAATAGCGATGATAGCGTTCATGCCACCTCCACCGGCTCCCGAGATAGCCCGTGCAATACATAGTTGGACAATATCCTGCGCGAGCCCGCAGCCAAGGCAGCCAAGACCGAACACGGCACAGGCGAACAACAGACACGCCTTACGGCCGAAGATGTCGCTCAACTTCCCGTAAAGGGGCTGGAACGTCGTGAGCGTCAGAAAGTAGGACGTGGCGATCCAACTCGTGCTATTTAATGCTTGTAACTCGCTTCCAATCTTGCCGTAGGTCGCGATCGTGAGCGTTTGATCGAGTGCGACGAGAAAAATCTATGCTCATAGATATTTCTTAATTAATATAAGTGAACCCATATCCAGTTTCATGGCCTGGATGTTCTTGTCTTGTCGGCCACTTCTTCCCCTCCACCGCGTCAAAAGGGTCAAAGTGTGCAAAAGAAAACATTAGCCTACCCCGATCGCAAGAGCCAGCATGAGTGCTACCATATTCACGGCTGGCTTCTCCGGGCTGCTAGGACAGCCGTCATTGGCGGCCGCTAAATCTTCATGGGCTGCCTGACCATCTTCCAAATCAGAATCGCTGCTTGCCCGGGATGCGGTGGAGTCGATCTGCCGACTGGCGTTGGAGAAAGTTCCGTGTGAACTCGCCGCCAGGGAGGTGGGAACTTTGCTTGAACTCTGTGCCAGCAGGGGAGCAGTCTCTCCAGCAGAGGCCGACCCACGGTAGATGCTGCCGACTGGTGACTTCATGGTCTTATAGGCACTCAAAAAAAAACTAAAAACTAGAATTTTCTTGACGACGAAAGGAATTTGACCGGCCGCGCTGGAGTGGGAGCCACAAAGATTTATGTTTCGCCATATTTAGCTCAATCTTATCTTTTTTACTTATGTATGTCGGCGACCTCCTTTCACTGTGGCCCATATGCAGCCAGCTGAAGACGCTAATAAGAGGGCGCGATTGGTTACCAGCATGACAATGCCCGAAAAGGATGAATGCAAGACAAGGCCAGTCGGCCTGGCCATCGGCACATCGGTGGCTCTATGCAGCGCTGGCTGATCAATATTGGGGCCGATCATATGCGAAAAGAGTGGTCTCAGATACCTAAAGAGGCAGAGATCATATTGAACGGTTGTGCCATTTCTATGACCCTTGTATAACGCTGTAGGTGATTCATCGATTACCTACCTTAGATAGGTAGCTTGTAAATGTGTGTGTATCATTACCGTAGCATCGTACGGACGAAGCTTGACCGTTTCTCGCTTCAGGCGTCGATGGAAAATAAAAGCCCAAACGTTTCAGTAGGAACGCTGGAACAGGGATTGTTCAGCCAATAGATCCCCTACCGCCTATGTCAGCGTGCATACAAATATCGAACCGGCCGCAGATTGCTAATGTAACGGTGATGATGCAATGAATGGTACGGGTGGGGCGGTGAGCTGGTGGCTTGGTGCAAAATACGACAAGGAAAGACTAATCCGCCAATGGGAATGCTCTCAAAGGGGAAGCACGGATCATATAATATAACTACCTAGTGGTATGGCGTTGGGTCGTATCCGTCAGCACTGCCTGGAGCTGAGCTGGACTAGGCCAATCGAAAGGACCAAAGCTCCTAACAAAACACTGACAAGGGATCGTGACTGCCTGATGTAGAAGGTTTTCAGCTTCACTTGAGAGGCGCTGCACGGATTTGTTATAATAGGCGACAGCAACATTAGGGCAAGTAGTGCTAGGTAAAAGCTTACGTAAGTTAATTACCTATGTATTTAAACCGTGTGTATCATTGCCGTTCATTAAACTACTGACTTAGTATGTTTGATTGGAAAGATACAGTACTGACAAAGTCTAAATATCAAACCAAAGTGTAAACATAAGCTTAAACTTAGTAAGGATCGGTTGCAAGACCAAAGCAATATTTAATACAGCAGGGCAGCATTAAACGTGGAGGACACATCCTTGTGTCACAGTCCTGGTCCGAATCGGCCCCAGCCATATCCAGCAAAGCATAAATACCTATCTATATGTACTGTATATACACCATACACTGTAACTATTCTTATGAGTAGACACGGGAAATATCTATCCTCTGTGAGACCCTCCCTCTCCCCCTTTCTGTGTAACAAGTCAAATCTGGACGCCACAGCAGTCTGAGCTATAGCGACGAGGGCAATGGAGCGAGGCCAACCCAGCTGACAATCCGTACAAGCACGTAGTACAACAGCGTCAACAGCATTGATGTTGCTATTTATCACCAAACAAATCTTGGCTTATCCTCGGCAGCGCCCAGGTTGGCCGGTGCCTATGTTGGTTTTGCTCAGTCGGTCCCGTCTCCTTGAAACTATCGTGTGATGCAATCACGCGATTTTGGGGTCATTGCTCTGGAGGCCCGTCTTCGTGACTCGTTTGCAACAGCCACGAGCACATTGACGGATGTAAACTACCGTTCCGCTGCGACTTCGTCAAGTTTTCACTGGCCGCCACCTGCCCCGGGAGATACATAACATGCATGTATAACGAGCGATTCCCTGTGGGATGCACATGAGCAATTACTTCCAAATATTCGTAGAGAATATCGGGGGAACAGGCTTGCTTCTGTTGGAATTAGAGAGCACTCCACCCTTTGAATATATATATATATATATATTGTTGGTAGGCTGTACTTTGTACATTTGTATGGCAACGCTGTGCCGTACGGCGGGGTGATAGTACAGTCTAGTATCTCATGGTCCAAACTGCTATATTCTCTTCTAAGTCTACTTAGGGCGTACAGACTGTTTAATGGCTACATATACTAAGGATGAGGTCACGTGCCAACACATGTGGCCGCCCATGTGGCTGCCAGGCCTTGCCAAATTAGCACCGTTATGCGATTATTCCAACATATATGTAGATTTCTACGCAGCAACCTTTGGAGCTATTCTTTATCCTTTGTCCTACAATAATATAACTCTATTTACTGCTGTACTTGACCTTCTGACAGCTTTCCGTGTCCCAACTCGGATAGTTCCGTGGCGTACAATTCGGAGGAAGAGTTGTGGTATTATTTCTATGATTGCCCACAGTTTTCCTCCGCGAAACGTCATAACCAAGATTGAGAAAGAAATAGACATCTTCGTACATTTTGAAGGCGATGGCGTTGCGAAAAAAAAACGGCACCAGATCAAAGCCGGGGTAAATAACTTCGACGTGGCAATAACTGAAGGCTCGAAGTTGGAGAGCGGACCCAATTTGTCCCCTTAAGCTCCTCTGGAACCCAACCTTGCTGATCTGGCAGAGTTCGACTCATCCTGCGCTAATACGCGGCTGTCACCACTATTCAATGTCGAGAAGGCTCTTCAGGACAAATGCCCATCAGTTTATCAATCCCATTGCCTCTTAGCGCCACCGACCTCAGTAAACTTAGCTGCGGCGGGCTATACCCATCCTGTTATTTTCCCATGCCCCAATACTATGACCCTGCGTCAAGAACTCCAGCGGGGATGAACCGTATCAGATTGGCGCTGAGGTGCTGACTTACGGCAGCCATGGAACTTCGCAGGCTATCTGCTTGGAGGAAATTAACGTCGGAAATCTTTCTAATACAGAAACCACGTCCTCCGCGCCGTCCAGCTCTAACGCCGTAATGCACGTAACTGCACGTAACTGCGGGTGCTACAACCAAACTTCATGGCTAGGAAGAGAGATGGCCGAAAGCATACAAGCTTCGGAACAGTCTACCACAGCAATAAAAATGATACTTCCCGATCTGCGCATCGGTATACGCCTTAGAAGCAAATACACCTAGCAATCAGAGAGTTCGAGGCAACAGGATAGAGGAGCGGGGTTCGGGGGCAGCGAGGAGCGGTTCTGTAATCGTATGGGAATAGCTACTGCCCATGTAACTTTGCAGCAGTCCAAGTAAAACCTTGGTAATCTTATAACAGATATATCAACGCAGCGGGAAAATCGCATCTGGCCTATAACTATATCGGACTGAGTACCGCCCATGTATTTTTTCAGCAGTTAAAGAACTTGAGTAATCCTAGCACGGATTTACGAGTGTCAACTCTCGCGTCGCCCGCGGTTCTTCGTGCGCAGAACCAGGATCAGAACATCGTATCGCTGATGTTTGCGATCTGTGGTGCGCTGGATTCACAGGGTATCCTTTGGTTAATTTTGTGCCGTTTGTCTCGCGGCGGAAAAGGAAGTAAGAGTATTTTGCTGTCATTCGTCGATAGCACCGCCACAGCTTCCTCGTGGACGATCGACAGCCAATCAAGCCAGTCCCCCCACAGCCTTCAGCCCAAGACTTAACATCGTCGTTGCCGTTATGATGACACCTCATCTTTCTAGCAAGTATCCTCATTCAAGCTATGGCCATTAAAGAGAAAGCGAAGTGGCTGAAGAGGTTGGACGAGAGACTTTTCAAGGGTCGTCGTACAGCCTCGCCAGCTCCGTCTGCCACGCAGTCGACGGGTATGTTGAAACTTCGCGTAGCATCGCAAGCCTTCTCATAACTTACATTATTTAACAGACATCCGGTCCTCCGATCAGGGAAATGCGAAACAAACATCGAAAACGTCTTCCATAGCGACAGAGTCATGTGCTCCTCCTTCCCTGTCTGCCGCCTACACTGAAGTAACCCGACCTAGCGGGGGGGCCATGGCAACAGACCCTCATCAGCCGGCCGCAGTATCGCAAGCTCCGCCTCTAGCCCCGCTCGTTACACCCCCACCACCCAAGCCGGCGGTGACCGAATCCGCAGGGCAACCCATCCCTGTGCTTTCCGCGTCCCAGAGACTGTGGAATGCCGCGTACGATAGCCTTGAGACGGATGATGCAGACCTGGCCAGGTCGTATTTGAGAACTCTAGAGAAAGTTCTTGGAGATGAGACTTGTGAGCCCACCGACGACTTTTCGGCTAAGCTGAAGGATCCTACCAACCGACAAAAGCACATGAGGGAGCTGGTTCACAAGGGACAAGAGAAAATATCCAAGGCCTCCAGGATAACGACCGGAGTGGGCGAGGTCGCCGATTTCATCCTCTCGGCCAAGGAAATGGTCGACCTGGTACTCCGAGGCGTGCCGCAGGCTGCAATAGCTGCGCTTCCATGGGCCGGCGTTTGCCTTGGGCTGCAAGTAAGCAATCGTCCTTTCAAGTTCTTTTCCCTTAGCTCATCTAACAACCGCCCAGATTCTCCGGAATCCTGCCCAAGCAACAAAATTAAATCTTGCCGGTATCGCCCACGTCATCTCCAGAATGGACTGGTACTGTGCCTTGAGCGAACATCTCTTGAACAAAAACAACATTTCCGCCGGCAACGACTTCCAAGCGGTCTTACACCAGCTAGAGGAAAGGATCGTCGAGCTTTACAAAGCTCTTCTCCTCTACCAGGTGAAAAGCGCCTGTTCTTACTATCGCAACCAAGGTCTTGTCTTCTTTCGCGGCATGTTGAAGTTGGATGATTGGGACGGCGATCTGAAGCTCGTCCGGGAGGCAGAAGCCGCCGTCCAGAACGACGCCGCCCAGTACTGCCAAGAACAGACGAAGACTGCCCTAGGGGAGCTTGTCAAGCATGCTAGGGGAATGGAGACGCGGCTCGGCGACATCCATCAGGACATTCGAGACTTCATCTCGTTGCAGAAGGACGCTCGTAGGGATGATATCGAGTCAGCATGCCGCAGAGATCTCCGCGTTGTTGATCCGCAACACGATATGGAACGGATCGAGAAGAATAAGGATGAGCTGCTGGACGAAGCGTACAAATGGATCCTTCGCACCCCAGAATATACAGCATTTACCACATGGGAAAACAGCGGATCCGATCGCTCATCACGTCGGTTGCTTTGGATAAAGGGACACGCCGGTACGGGAAAGACGATGCTCATGATCGGCACCATCCGCCAACTCTCCCATCAACCTGTTGCTCTGGCACCAGCGCTTTCCTTTTTCTTTTGTCAAGGTACCGATACAGCCCTAAACAACGCCACGGCCGTCCTTCGATCTTTGATCTGGCTTCTCCTTCTTCAACAGCCACGTCTTATATCGCATTTACTTCAGAAGTACAAGGAGTCAGGCGCCGATCTCTTCAAGGACAAAAATTCCTTCTATGCCCTGTCCGAGGTGTTTCGGAATATGTTGAAAGACCCTCGGTTATCACCAGTGTACTTTGCGGTTGATGCGCTTGACGAGTGTGCGCATGGGCGATCAGACCTCATCCATCTCATTTCGTCTTCCCTTACTCTCTCTCAGAAGGTGAAATGGCTGCTCTCTGGGCGTCCAGAAGTTGATGTTCTCACTGAGCTCGGGGATACGGGTATCCATTCGTCGGACGCTTCGGAGACCTTTGTGGAGTTGGATACCCTACGCCTGGCACCACCTGTCAATACATACATTGACCACAAGCTGACTATCCTAAAGCGTAGAAAAGGATACAATGATAGCGTTTTGGCTGAGGTCTCACGTGAAATCCGCCAACGAGCTGAAAACACCTTTTTGTGGGTGGCTCTCGCGTTTAAAGACCTTGAAACGGTATATGGGTGGTATGCTATCGAGCACATCAGAGAAATGCCTCCTGGCTTGTCAGATTTATACAATCATATGATGACCAGGATCGAGAATGGAAAGAAAATAAAGCCCCAAGATTGTAAGAGAGTCTTGGAGGCTACGTTTCTTGCATTCCGTCCGCTCTGTTTCTCCGAGCTCGCCGTAATTACGTGTTTGCCACTCGATCTTACGAAGGAGGCGGTTAAAGAATGTGGCTCATTTGTCACAGTCAGCGGAGAAATAGTCAACCTGATCCACCAGTCGGCCAAGGACTACCTGGGCGAGAACTACACCTCTAGGCTTCAGCCAGCTGGGCTTGCGCAAGGGCATACGGACATCGGCAGGCGCTCAATTGACGCGATGTCCTCGATGCTGAAGCAAAACATGTACGACCTCGACTTCGGTTTCAAACCAAAAGATGTGACACCGCCTGATCCAGATCCATTAGCTCCGATAGGATACTCCTGCGTCTTCTGGGCTGACCATCTCTGCTTCCTGAACGGCAAGCATCCTGGGTGCCTGAGAGAGCTGACAGATGATGGAAAAGCGTTTGAGTTTCTAAAGAACCGCTTCCTCCGCTGGCTTGAGAGTTTGTCTCTCCTAGGGAGACTCTCAGACGGGGCGCAGTCAATAAGAAAGCTCTTGCATGTCGCGCAGGTATGTTCATAACGCTATGATGGGGTTCAATTACTAAATGCTGCTTCCATAGACACAGCCAGACGCAAGCCCTCGGCTTATTAGGTTTTTGAAAGATGCAGAGAAGTATATCGTCAGACACAGATCGATCATAGAGCGGTCCCCGTTACAGACATATGGCTCCGCACTAGTGTTCAGTCCTACAACAAGCGATGTCAGGAATCAGCAATGGAAGGAAAGGCTGCCATTTATCGAAATGACGGCAGGCATTACAGACCACTGGGGCGTGCACCGGCAGACGCTCGAAGGGCATAGCGATGTGGTTAGGGCAGTAGCTTTCTCGCCGGACGGCAAAACGTTAGCATCGGCTTCAAACGATCAAACAGTACAGCTCTGGGATGCAGTAACCGGCATACAACAACAGACGCTCGAAGGGCATAGCGATTGGGTTACGGCAATAGCTTTCTCGCCGGATAGCAAAACGTTAGCATCGGCTTCAGACGATGAGACAGTACGGCTCTGGGATGCAGCAACTGGCATACAACAACAGACGCTTGAAGGGCATAGCAGTAAGGTTACGGCAGTAGCTTTCTCGCCGGATAGCAAAATATTGGCATCGGCTTCAAACGATCGGACAGTACGGCTCTGGGATGCAGTAACCGGCATACAACAGCAAACGCTCGAAGGGCATAGCAGTAAGGTTACGGCAGTAGCTTTCTCGCCGGATAGCAAAATATTGGCATCGGCTTCAGACGATGAGACAGTACGGCTCTGGGATGCAGTAACCGGCATACAACAACAGACGCTTGAAGGGCATAGCGATGTGGTTAGGGCAGTAGCTTTCTCGCCGGACAGCAAAACGTTAGCATCGGCTTCAGACGATGAGACAGTACGGCTCTGGGATGCAGCAACCGGCATACAACAACAGACACTCGAAGGGCATAGCGATTGGGTTACGGCAATAGCTTTCTCGCCGGATAGCAAAATGTTGGCATCGGCTTCAAACGATCGGACAGTACGGCTCTGGGATGCAGTAACCGGCATACAACAGCAAACGCTCGAAGGGCATAGCAGTAAGGTTACGGCAGTAGCTTTCTCGTCGGACGGCAAAACGTTAGCATCGGCTTCAAACGATCAGACAGTACGGCTCTGGGATGCAACAACCGGCGCACAACTGCAAATATTCCAGGTAAATTGCTTTTATACACGGTTATCATTTTCAAAAAATGGCCAATATCTTGAGACAGACCAAGGGCTGTTAAGTATAACCTTAAACCTAAATGCGTTGAGCTATTCTAGAGAGCAAAAGCTAGCTAATAGTTGTTTTTCTATCAAGAACAATTGGATTATGCGAGATGGAAAAAGCCTTTTATGGCTTCCTATCGATTATTCGGCAACATGTAAAGCGGTTAGTGGTTATACACTTGTTTTAGGACATGCGTCTGGTCAGGTAACGTTTTATTGGTTTGTATAAAAAATATATTATGTGTTAGGGACAAGGTCACAGTGTCATGATGACGAGGGGGTTGGTAATAATAATAATGATTAAGAGAAAGGAAATGCTATGGAGGAATATTGGCAGTATATATACATGGCAGTACAGTGCATAGAGTGCGAGTATGCAATCTGCACTGTTGCATCCCAACATTATGTGTCACGATCGTCATGTAGGCGTCCAAGCGTGTATTGATTCTACAGGCAAAGATTCTAAACTAAGGAAGGAAGGAAAAAAGCAAACCTCGGAGGAGGGGCTCGCGGCAACGTACATGAAAGAGTTGTGTGTGGTGGGGTCGCGGTCAATCGATAAGGAAAATGGGGCCATGCTATTAATAAGACTATGCTTAGTCATCCGCCCTATGTCTCACGGATGATGCGTTCGTCACAATAATGATGAAAAAAGGCGATGCTATAAAAGAATATAAGCAGTATATATATATGGCAATACAGTGCATAGAGTGCGAGTATGCAACCTGCACTGCTGATCGTAATAGATTAGCACTCCTAATGTTAAAGTATAACTAGGTTAGTTATAAGTTTATTAACATTATATTAGATAAGTGATACACCTAGGTAGAGGGTGCATGTTAATGTGAGCTAAAAGGCTCATGTCACCATGAATGGTGACATAGATAAAATATGTAGATTAGATAAGGCGCGCACATAATGGGATTGTTTCTTGCCATGGCCTTTGGCCATGTCTGCCTTACTAATATATCTCACTTTTACTACAATAATTTATACCTACCCTTGGATCACCTTATAATAAGTAAGAGTGTGACTAGCTAGTTAGGTATGTAAAGAATACCCATCGAGATCCAAATCATACCACTGCGCCAAAAGGCATGTGTTAAGGACAGAGTCACAATGTCATGATGACAAGGGGGTTAGCAATAATAATAATGATGATGATAAAAGGAAGGCAATGCTATAATGTAACAGGGAAGCCGCCACTGGGTACGTACCTTAGTACGTACCGCGGCGACCGCTCCCTAAGGATTAGCCAAAGGCCTAATAAGGCCTTGCGGCTGTTGAAGTATAAGGTCAAGGTGACATACCATGTACAGTACCAAGGCATCGTGGCATCTCGTGTATATAACATAGGGCCTTCCCACCTCACATACAGTTAGTTTAGTAGTCAATCAAGTCTTATATACGCTTCATTTCAACAGCGGCCACACACAATTAACACACTAGATGGAAGTAAACTTTTATAGCTACTTTTTAAAATCTAGCACATCACCTTGCAACGTACCAAACCTTACCCCTTATATATAAAGGAATATTGTCAGTATATATATATGGCAATACAGTGCATAGAGTGCGACTATGCAACCTGCACTGTTGCATTCTAACAGCATGAGAGTTAGCAAGGTTGCTAACTTTGCGGACAATTGCATACTTGTAGGTATGTACCCTAACAATAACTGTACATTACATAGGCAACGGGTGTAGGGCATATATACCAGCCACTTTAATTTTGAGAATTACTGCCCCTGCACCTATCCTTTTACTGGCCCTGCACCCCTTTACCCGATTTGGCCGCCAAGACCTGGCAGACTTAGAAGTGGATCTGATACTTTTCCTGCCAAAATTACTAGCACTGTATATTAACATAGGCAACCACTTACTTATCTTGCTGTATAACACTTTGAGGCCATTTACACTTACGCTGGCGTTGCTCGAAGCTAGGAGAAGGTGCGCTATAACCCTTTCTGCAAGGAGTGGCTAGGAAACCTACCTACTAAGTATACTGCCTTAGCTGTTGAACTAAAAAGGGCTACAAACGAATATAATTAGCTATTCTATAAGTAATATAACAACACCAAAAACGGCTTTTAACTACAGTGTATATGTAACTTTAAGTAGGCTGTCAAAAAAGGTGTTAGTAGAGAGAGAATATTAATACACAGTGCTAGTAATTTTGGCAAGAAAAGTATCAGATCCACTTCTAAGTCTGCCAGGTCTTGGCGGCCAAATCGGGTAAAGGGGTGCAGGGCCAATAAAAGGATAGGTGCAGGGGCAGTAATTCTCAAAATTTTTAACACTCTACATTCAACACTCTAAGGGGTCCGCCTCTGTTAAGGTGCATACCTATAATTATGCAATTGTCCGCAGAGTTAGCAACCTTGCCAACTCTCATACCATTTTACGCA
>Ga0247782_1000453_pt1 | contig 26469 bp, 17 predicted proteins | sample UWRJL019104C5_FD_179928 | JGI IMG/M metagenome (GOLD analysis project Ga0247782, IMG submission 179928) | Plant litter microbial communities from Arlington Agricultural Research Station in Wisconsin, United States - UWRJ-L019-104C-5 | ecosystem: Environmental > Terrestrial > Plant litter >...
GTACTAACACAAACTCCCCTCAAAGTCTCTACTCCTTCTTCAGCAACTACAACACATCGTGCTCCGCCACAGGCGCCAGCACGCTATGCCAGCAGGGCATGGTCCTCTACGACGCGGCGTCGACGTCCAACTTCCGCATCTACGGGCTCAACACCGTGGGCACGTACGGTATGATCTACAAAGACACCGTGCGCATGGCCACGTACGACTATAACATCGACGTGTATCCGAGCAGCATTATTTCGTTCAATAACGCGGTTTAATTGGGAAAGCAGACATGGCATGAAAAACTTGGGACTTTAGGGCTCTTCGCGGGCTCATTTTCCTGTAGATAATATAGTAACTAAGTACCTAATTTTAACTAATATTGTGTCGATACCCGATGTTCTTACTTACGTACTCATCTGACCTAGTACTTAACTCAGTTGCTAGTATCAAGTGTCTTTCTTCTCTAATTATGCATCATGGTGTGAGTGTATGCGGTGAAGTGCTTCAGACCAGAGTGATCCATTAGCTGAACCGGCCACTCCTCAATGGTACCACCCACAAGAACAAGGTATTTACGAAGATATAATCGCTTCAGAAAATGTGCTTTTCAATTCTCTATCCTGGCCCGCTATTGCCTAAGTTCGGTACTTAATAGAAGTCAAAAGCAGACATACCTCGCGCCGCAGTGTATAGTATGTAAGTAGTCATTCAACGAAAGAGCGCTCCTACTATACTATGTTAGTAATCTCCCGCTCTCTCGCTTGTTCGAAAGTTCTATGCGTTGTGAAGTCATGCCAAGCTCATATACCGACCAGCCGACCATACCAAAATCAACGAAGAATCCATCGCTGTTCGCAAAGAAACAAACGCCTCAGACACCTCAAAACACCTCAATCCTCGTCCCATACCATCAAACTCCAACGTCTCAAAACCCGCTACCCAATTCGGGGGCCACTTTCCCCCCCCCCCCCCAACCTCATCTTCTCCCCAGACCGCCTAAAACCCTTCCACCTTTCCTTCTTCTGCTCTTCAATCTCCATTTCCGCTTAATTCTGCGGCTTAGAGTCGACGTTCAAATCGAAAATACCATCCCAATCAGCACCCTCATAATCCATATTCAAATCTAAGTTAGGGGAGGAGTCGCAGCTAGTTTTGGGATTTGTGGGGGAAGGAGAAGAAGAAGAAGAAAAGGGGGGGGAAGGAGGGGTAGGAGGGGCAGGGGCAGGGGGAGAGCTGTGCGAACCAGCGATCTGCTGTTCGATTTCCGCTTCCCATTGATCTAGGTGCGGGCTCTGGTATTGGCAATATTGGTATCGACCATATCCAGGTATATATCCTTCATGTGCTTTTAGGTATGGACTTTGTTGTCGTTGTTGCTGCTGCTGTTGCTGTTGATAAGAGGCTGGTGGTGGAGGTGGTGGTTGATAGGCTTGCCACGCGTAACCCGGCCCATAAGTGCTACCGGAGAACATGTCCCTGCTGTAGTGGCTTTGTTGGGCTTGCTCTTGGGCCACCCCCCTGCCCCGAGATGGGGATTGTGATGGGAATTGGAACTGTGACTGATATTGAAAATGAGGCTGAAACTGAGACTGAGACAGAGGCTCCGGGTCCGTATACGGGGGGTGTGGTGGCGGCGTCTCCTGCCATGGCGTGCTTCTATTATTGTGATTGTCAAAGTGCGTAGAAGGGAAGGGCGAGTGATGTTGTCGCTGTTGCCATTGCTCTTCCTGTTGTCGTTGCTGCTGCCGTTGCTGACTCCTGATGTAAGATAGGAGGGCTTCTAAAACGACGGTCAATTCAGACTTTCTCTCTCCAGCTCCCGTTCCCGCTCCTGTTTCCCGGGCCGTCGTCGGTGGTTTCTGTTCGGCGCGTGGCTTCGGTGATGCTCCTGTGGTGACATCGTCGTATCCCCACGCCTTTCTACAGGGCGAGCAGCCTTCGCCGTAGGTTTCAAGGCGGCGGTTGTGGGGGCACCAAAATTGGCTACCAAATATATCGGGGCCATCAAATAGATCGGGATTGGTGTTCTGCGTCTTGGGAGGTGGAGGTGGATACGGATCTGGATATGGTGAGCCTGTGTGGCTCTCCTGGGTCGGCGAATTCGTAACTAAGAATTCGTAGGCTGCTTGTATCTGATTGCCGTCGTCGTTTGCGTCAGTGGCTTTTTTTCTGGCTTATACATCGCAATATGATACGTACCTCTTGGAATTTTTCCTTCGCAATACCCTCGTTGCCCGGGTTCTTGTCAGGGTGGTAAAGAAGGGCTAGGTGTTTATACGCGGCCTTGATCTCTTCCGGAGAGGTATCGACACTGGTACTCAGGCCCAGGGTGGCGTAGTGTTTTCTCTTGATCGACGGCGAAGACATAACGTTCTTGCTTGGGTAGTGGGATGAGGTTAGGCAAGGTAAGTAGGTAGGCAGCCAGTCTCTAATATGAGAGGTGCTAATGTCTTGCTGGGGTGAATCAATACTTTGTCAACAAGTGATATGCAAAAGAGGGAGTTCAAGTACACAAATAGGTGGTTATATAAGAAATGCCTCGCGCGCGTGTGTATGCTCCTTTAGGTATGTCGGCAAACATGTGTGAAGACTGTTGTCAAGTATACGTAGAGAGGGAAAGAGAGTGTGTCGTTAGAGTGACGAGGGTAAATAATATTGAGAGAGGCATGTGGTGCAGCACGGGGATTTTATGTAGTGTAAGGTGGTAAGTCGGGAGGTATCACCTGGAACCTCTGCTATGAAACCTATCGTAGCTTTAGCTCCGGAGTAAAGGAAAGAGCAAAGAAGTTCAGTGGCAACATTGCGAGAGACTCTACAAGTGCGCATACCTTCTATCTGGGACATGACGTTTTAAAGCATATTAAACCCTGAGGGCTTACGTACCTACCTGTGGTTGAGCTACTTATGTCTACATACACGAGGCAAGACAGAAACTAAGCTGTCAGAAATCGAATCTGCCCAACCCCCTAGATAACCATCTTTGCTTTGCTACTCCTACATGTACCTTTGGCAAGCCTCGAAAGACAGGCTGCCTAGGTAATTACGAGGTGATTAAATCGTGAACTCTTAGTTTGGCAGGTACATGCTTACATGGTTTGCAAGTACAGCGCTTACGTATTTAGGCTGGCGGTTTATTTAAGCCTTGCCTTATTTTCAAGAACTCTGTTCATTTGCTCAGAAAACTACGTCAATGCGCCGTAGTACTACAGTTAATTAGGGGTGCCTAGATTGCGTATAGCTGCCGTTACTAGAGGTTGGACTACTCTACTCTGGAAGATAAAGCTTTCTAAGTGTCTCCTTCCACTCATCACAGCTTATCCATTTGGTATCCTTGCTCACATTCGCAGGTACGGGCAAGTAACCCTTGGGCATATCCTTAAAGCGGGTGCCATCCCAGCTAGGAATCTGAATAAACGTGTGCGTCTTCTTGCACTTGAAGCCCCTCGTCTTGAGCTGGTCCCTCATGAGCAGATCGTAACATTTCTGGTCCAGGTCTGTAAGTCCGACGCAGTCCGCGCAATTGTATAAGGGCTCGTCCATCACCGTCCACCGCCTATCGCACCCATCGCAGTAGACGAACGGAGCCGGCTTCAATGGCGCGTCTTCCAAGACAGGGTCCACGGCCTCCGTTGAGATCTTGGATGGGTGTGGCTTCTCGTGTGATTTCGAATCCTCCTCGTGTGTTTGTGTGCTGGAAGCTACAGACGTCACTGCTGTGGTGGTGGGCTTGTCCTCTTTCGACCCCTCGCTGGAGTGGGAATGCATACTTCCCTTGCCACTGCTTCTGGATGTGGATCTCTCCCGTCCATTCGATGGTGCAGGGTTAATTCGAGTGGATACCGGCTCTAATGGCATAGACCGTCTCTTCACCGGCGAAGTGATGGGCGTTGTGACCCAGTCTTCCCACTTGGCCAGAGATTCGGCATGGATTGCATTGCGCATTGTCCACGCAATACAACTGTTCGCCACGTCCTCCACGGTTGTGAACAGTCTAGCCAAAAGCCAATATGCATAGTCGTCGTTATCTAAAACGAGTCAGTTAGCCAGATCCGTACAGATAGCTAGGCGCAAGGCCAAGAGATTCATCAGTAACTTATCTACGAATACATACCTGTGTACGAGTCTGAGAGAAGTTCCAACCCCGCTCTTATTATTCTCATAGTCCAGCCTTTAGCGGCTTCAGAGTTTGTCTTGAGTTTATAGTGATAACGAATGATACAGCATATCGTAGCGACGTTCTCCCAGGCGTTTATTGCCTCATTTACATCGGGCAATAAAGCTGTAATTGACAAGCCGAGTGACTGAACCTTCTCCTCGGAAGTGTTAGGAAGGAAAGCCTTGTCTAGGTAGGCCCGGGCCAACAAGTCCGTAATCTCGTAGATCTTGGTCTGGGGAAGAGTGTCACTCGGGTGAGCTCGGATGGACTCGAGGGCAGCGACACGGGCCGTAATCACCGACTTCTCGTCCACAGTACCACTGGTGTACTCCAATGTCTTTGCATATCCGTCTCGGAGAAGGAATAGGAGGTCATACGCCTGTTGTTTGCTTCCGATGTCCTCAGCGATTGTGAAGAACTTTTCGATTGCGTCCCATCGGTTCAGAGCATCTGCCGCTTGCGCCAACATAGCCGGGTTGTTGTCCGTGGTGGGGCAAATAAAATCATTGACGAGCTCATCATAGTAAGCATCCCAGATATCACTCGTCTCATTCAAGACCTCGACAAACGCGATCATTTCATCCCATTGCTGGCGTTCTTGGTAGCGGCCAAGTACTTTGGCATAGGCCGAGAAGTGGACGTAATTGTATCCGAGACTTTCGCGATGGGTACGGGCGGCAGTGGGGTAGTCGCCAAGTTCCCAGAGCTTGTTGCCTAAGTCGAGGGTAATTCTGGCTAAGAGCGCAGAGTTCGCGGAGTTCTCCATCCAGCCCTCCTCTTGGGCACGAACATCGTCAACAGACTTCTTCGCACGCGTGAGAAGTTCGACGCCGTCCTTCGTACTCGTAGACGGCCGGCCAGAGACGAAATGACAGGCATGCCAGTTATTGGGGTTGAGTTCCACTGCCTTCGTTGCCCGGCGCTGAGATACCTCCGCCTTCTCGTCTTGGTCATCGCACAGCTGGAATGCCTGGAGGGCGCCATGGATTTCCCATAGTGACTCATCAGCAGGAGTAGACTTAGCATCGGGAAGTTGTTTGAAAGCCCAGGCTTCGATCTTCTCAAGTTCACTCAGTGGAAATTCCTCGCTTTCCCACTTTTCGTATTCATCCGAACCAGGGTCTCGGTAGGGATCAGGATCATTTGCCATTTCAGTGTTCCCCTCAAGCTTCATAAGAGGTCAGCCAAGCTCTTAGACGGTTCACTACAGCCTTTAGGATCTTACTCTAGCTAAGTATCCCCGGAGGAAACGACTGGCAGACAGGAAATGGCGCTTGAGGAATTCTATCTGAATATATAGATGTGTTGCCATGCGCCTTGCCGCATGGGACAACAGAGCTTCATGTAGGTTCGCATTGGGTGCTTTAATGGCTGTCACGAAGTTCTTCCCGGCCTCGTCCACGATGTATTTCGTTACTGATGAATCGTTGAGCCAACTATAGCGCGCATTAGCGAATATTCATTGAATGTCTTAGGTGACAGAATCACTCTAACAAGGAAGCCCGCAGCTAGAAGAGGCCAACGCCTCTTTAGGCAATAACATAGGCTCTAACAAGGTGATAAATTCTGCACTTACCGGGCAATCTCACGGACACCGACCGTCGCGTACACCCACTCAATTCGTGCTTCTCTCAAGTAAGTGGCCTCACCTAGCTCCCATGTTTTCATGCTGACATTGTTGTCTGCGAAAGGTAATGTTAGTTTTGTCAACGCAACGACTTAACAAGGCTCTCTATAAGAAGGTGCTTGTCTCTGATACTGCCTAACTATCGAATAGGAAGTAGAACAACTTTGTGTCGAAGGGTGAGAGGCGGGACGGGTCCTTGACGGCGGACTCTCTCCCAGAAACAGCGACGGGGGAGGGAAATGGTAGAAGGAAAGGGATCATTCTTACCAAATGGCCAGAACAATGAGTCGAGACTATCATCTTCTGTGAAAAGCCGTACCAGCAAGGGTCCAACCTTCCCTTTGAGCTCTCGGTCAGCCGCGGACAAGTCAACAGCCGCTAAGTGCTCAAGCACCCAGTACGTAGCATATCGCTGCAAAACCTCCTTCTTTCTCAGATCTTCATCAGTCAATATGATCAGACAAGTATAGGCGATCTTGATGTCGGCGTTCTCGGGATCATGATGGATGTACTCCTTGAGCCCCGCACCGAGCCTCTGGTTGAAGAACTCGTCAAATTCGAAGCGCTTATAAAGTTCTTTGGGACAGACAGTATTCAGGAAATGTCGGACGATGTTAATCTCGGACTCCTGGATGACCTGAGATTGCGAAGACCCCTCACCTCGAATGGTGTCATCTTGATGGGTCCCCTTCGTGGGGATATGAGCTTTGATTTCGGAGTTGCGCCAGTCAACTACACCGGAGTCCGTGATGCCGAATAGGGTGTATTTTTCCCTCAGCTTTTGCGCGAGGGGCAGTAGAGAAATTGTTGACAATAACGCCGGTTCGTCGGCTACGCCCTGTCCCGCCTCACCCGTAGATGACCGTCGGCGTAGTGAGACCGATTGTTCAGTCAAAGCGGGCGCCCGGTGCTTAACAGACAAAATAGCATCCATTACATCAACGGGGAAAAACCACTTGCCCGAGTCAACCCAAAGAATAATCTCGTTGATCTCTCCAATCTCCTTGAGGGTGCGGGTATTGTTAAGCCGGCGGATCTCAGATTTGATCTGATCCGTTCGGGGTTTTCCAGCGTCTTTCAGAACCTCCCTAATGTCCTCGATAAGATCTACTTTAGCAAGGGCAGCGAGACTGGTGTTGAGCTTGAAGTAGTCGCCGGCGCACTTGTCACGGAGCTCGTTCTTGATAACCTCTCGCCATTCCGATATGCCCTGTCTGGTGGCGTCGCGCAATATCGGCATGTTGTCCATCTGGGCAATGATGTACTTCTCAACATCGTCACTGTTCCGTCTCGCAATCGGGACATCGGCATAGGCTATTCCGTCGGCTTGGCCAAGATAGCCCGTGATCAACTCGGGTCTACCAGTCAGGAAGACCCGGACCCTGGAGCGATCAGCCGATTCAGAATACTTCTGAAGCAGCGGCACGAGGTCAGGGTCGAAGCTGTCGATAAAGATGTAGAATGTGGTATTCGAATTCTGCCTCTCCTTATTGTTAAAGAAGAGTTGGTCCCAGAGATCAAGGGCTCCATCAAAATGGCTGGTTCGATCAACTGCCGAAGCCACCGATTTTTGCATCGCTTCATATGATGTGGCGAGCTGCCAAAGCAATGTCCTCGAGACCCGCTCGATAGTCGTGCTTTCATCCTCGTCATCAGACTTGCGCTTGTCGCCATCCGCAAAGTAATAGGCAGCCACCACACGTGATGAAGGCGACTCTAAGCCGAGACGCCTTATAGACTTGATAGTGTTAGCCATCACTAAAGAAATAAGATGTTAGAAACAATTCATCATACCGCTCTTTCGGTCCGAAAGAACGAGAAGATGGCTTACTGGATGTTTTCCCGGTGCCACCCGCACCACTGAGGACGAGGATCGACGCCTCGGGGTATTTGGCTGTAGCCCAGTGGGAGAAAGTGTCCTCGCTCTTCCACCACGTGCCAGTTCCCTCCACCAATTGGTTCAGACGAGTCTCAAAGGCTCTCTGCCAAACAGGGACGGGCTCCCCGTCGTTGTCGAGGGCAGTTCCGGGGAAACCTAGGGCCTTTGCTATAGAACGACGCCACCTTTTCGCATCATCCTCGCGTCGTTGCTCTTTCTGTGTCTCGAGCACCGTCTTGATATCTCCAGCACTGTCGCTGACTAATCTATACGTTTGGGCGTTAACTAGAAGGGCCTCTTTCGAGTTGAGCTTGTCCATCATGCCCAACAGATCTTGGACCCCGTCATCATTAAGGAATAACTGTTTCGTGAACCGCAGAAATCGAGTCTGCTTCCTGCGCAGCTTAATGGTGCGATCGCAAATCTCAATGAAGAGCCTGAGATTTTGGGATGCGAGGCGGGTTAATCTGGAGTCCATTCGCCCCTGATAGGACTGGAGTCTCTCGAAGAACTCGACACACTTGTCTAGAAGCTCGGCAAGGTTGGCAAATGTGCCTTCATAGCCTTGCCACGCTTGGATGACAAACGTCAAGGCATTGTAGCACATGCTAGCCGGGGCAAAAACCTATTTGGCTTGTGTCAGCCTTTCGCTCGAAAGACTCAGCACCTTAGATTTAAAGAGGTTTCCTACCGTTGAAGCACCATCGACGACGATCCCGCCTACAGTGCTTATGCACTGCAGGGTCTTGCTGATAATATCCTTGAACGTCCCATACTCTTCCGCCTTCTGACTATCGACCTTCTGCACATTATCGATGTAGCCGAGAACATCATCGATGCTTAACGACTGCCTTATCTTCTTAGGATCACCACCCGCCAATTCTACTACCTTAGTATGAACTTCTTTCCAGATGGCTTCGATTTCTTTCTGGTCTGCTGCATCCATCTTGCTAGATGAGTCGGAGCCGGCGCTTAGTCCAGTAGTAGAGGATTCTAGAGTGGGGGGTGCCATCTCAAGCGAGATGGTACCAGTGGTGATATCTCTCACTTGTATTAAGTCTTACCGTAAAGGATAGAAGCTGTCTTGAAAAGTAACATAAAGGAAAAAGGCTATGAGATATGGCACTGAGTCATCAGGCAAAAACAGGAGGCTTTCCCCGCCGCAGAGTACCGTGGCCAAAGGCCGAACTATATACTCCGCAGCTCATTATCGTCTTTTGGCCCCCAACGAGCGTTGGCGATGTAGTAGTCTTGGCGGTCTCTCTACACACTATAATGTTAGTCGCATAGACTTGAGCAATATCATCGACATGTTCCACATGGCCGGCGGCACCTTAGGCAACATCTCGTAATCATGATTGGTGGCGCTGGGGTCGCTCTGGGGTCACCTAAGCCCTAAGAAGGATTGTTGGTGCAGTCAGCTCAGGGGTCGGGAACAGCATTAAAACTGCCTGCAACTGCATCGAATCCTCCGCAACGTGATGAGTTAAGTCATTTTAGTTCTGACATTCTAATATTAGCTAGCCTAACGGCTAACGTTAGCCAAGTAGACGATTTTACATAATAATAGAAAAGTACCTTTCTAGTGAATTAGCTCGGACAACTCGGATGTCGATAAAAGATAGTTGAGGGAGAGTCTAGCCAATTCTATACAGTAAGATGCCTAATCGCATTCGTTGACACTACTGGAGTAATGTAACGACAGTTGTGCCTAACATCTAGAAAATGTGTGTGATAGAGAACTTAGGCACTAACCCTTGTTAGCCCCATCATAACAACGTTAAGCAGGCAGGCCTTGAAACAGCAAGCAATACGTACACGAGTGTAGCACTAGTTTCATACGCTTTGAAACTCGACTCGATCAGCCTACCTGAGGGACGATCTTAGGTTAGGCATTCATTAGCATTTGTAATGTTCGGCTACTACGGCTAGATATAAGACCTGTTATAGAGGTACGCTGTTAGAGTTTACGGTATTGAACTACGGCATTGAACGACGTCATACAGCAGCAAAGACATGCGGTTGTTAACTTGTTACATATACACTACCTTGCCAGTCGATTTTTACTTGTATCGGTAGCTTTGCGTTTTTGCACGTAGCATCAGGCAGAAGACGGGATGAATGAAGCCGGTTTTTAAGTTGCCACAAAGACAAGCAGACACTTCTAGCCATTGGGACATTGGACATAATGGTTAGAATGTTATCAAGCCCACTAGGTTAGCGGGAATAATAATTACTAGGTAGCTAAGTATAAGTATCATCAAGCCCCTATAGGATACCGGTCACTTGGTAGGTAACAATATCAGTATTCTAGCTGAGCTGCCACCAACAGCATGTGTTAGGCGCTACGCAAGCAAGCAAGTACCACCCCGCGTTAACCGTTGAACCTAGCACTTGATAACAGGTACGTTTCCGGGAGCGTTGTAGGACTTGCCGCCGTTGTCGGGCTGGCCCATCGGTCCGTAGATGTTGATCAAGATGCTCGGATCGCTCTGTTGGTAGGCACCCGGGAAGCTGACGGTCTGGCTGGGAGTAAACGAGCCGCTGCCGCTAATCCTCAACTGGGCGCAAGACATCTAGAATAGGTCACGATAATTAGTACATACTCAATACCCAACTATTGCATAGGTACACAACAAAATGACCTCGAGCCGGGATTCCGGCATCTTCATGCTGAGAAGGCCAGCATTCTCAGGTGGGTTGATATAACAGGAAATAGTTACTGAAAGCGGTGGCTTACGTAAAACTGCGCGCCCATGCTGGATTTGGCCGAGTGCAGTGCCAAGATTTCGACGCGCATGAGGTAGTCGCCTGACGCGATGCATTGCGGCATCTTGAACTTGACGGTGCCCCCGTTGGCGATCATCTCGTCAACGCCCCACTGCTTGGTGGACGGGTTGAAGGTGTTCTCCCAGATCTTGAACCATTTCAGGCCCGTCTTGCTGGCCGTGGCGGCGTTGTCGACCTTGGCGAGCCAGGCCGTGACGGGCCCCTTGTGCGACTTCGCGATCGGGTTGTCCGGGTCGTTGGCGAACTGCGCGCCGCCGATGACGTGCCCGAAGTAGGCACCGATGTCGTCGCCCGCCTTGACGCTGATCACCTTGTCCGAAGTCCGCCCCTGCTTCTGGCAGATGATGTCCTGCGAGTTCACGTCGTAGACGGGGTTGTTGTCGTTCGGTGCGCGCAGACCAACGAGCGAGCCCTGCTTCTGTCCATTGACTGTGACTTCCTGTATGTCGAATCAGTACATCGATCGCGCTAATTATTATTCTGCCCATGACATACCTGGAAGATGCAGTGGGCCTCAGCCGCGATGGCAAATGCCAAAGCCGCGACGCAGGAAAACTTCATTTCTACTTAGTTAAATAAGTCCCCAAGAAATCTATCGTGATGCCCTCCTCTGACTGTACAGGGGCCACTTTGGACTCAAGGCAAAAGCGGCGGCTCCCTTATCCTTTATAGAAGCATTCCCCACACCGAACATGGCCTCTTCTCCACGGGGTCGACTTGAACCGCATGAACACCCAACGAGTAGAGCAGTAGGTCAAGTGTGACATCAAATCAAGTGCCATTTGCCGAAGAACGGAAGTAGTTTATATGACGCTATATCGGTCGGGCCTTCTTTTTCACCTCTACGGAGGCCTACTAGTCTTTATACAGGGGCTTGGCGAACGAGTGCGGCGCAGTCTGTTCTTGCGGGCTGAGCAGCATTAAAAGAGGTCGGCCCGGGAGAGCGATGCAATTTATCCGGCTATTTGGAAAGCTGCGTGCTCACTCGCCATCGATGCCGTGTGACATAATAAACCTGGGGCAAGACTACCGGCATGTTCCAGGCCCGACGTGATTGGATCGTGTATCGCTGACAGGTGACAGCACACTGGTTCCTTGATAGATTAGTTTGGCTTGGTCTCTTGTGATGATCTAGCGGTGACTGGCTAGAGTAAATGGTCGAAGTTTCGCATATGTAGAGCAAATCCGGGGAACAGCTATATAATGCGGGATCAAATTAAGGTCTCTTTGGATACATAGCCGAAGAGTTCGTGGGGTGTCTATCGTGTCCCGTCTCTTAATGGAACCCTTCGGAACCACTCGCTGATATGATATGTTTTCTAGTCGCTGCCTCATACTACCACACTCGTAATCACAATAGAGAGAGATAGCACTATGCTCATATCAACTCTTGGCGAAATAGACATGTTCCTAACACCCCTTGTCATCGTCATACCCAGTTGAGGTGTCTTCGAATCAAACTCGGCATTGCAACCCGTTTATAACGTCTCTAATCTAAGCTATAATAAGAGGAAAGATGAAGACTTGTTAGATTGCTTTCATATTGGATTGCAGAATTATAGCCCAGCCTCATCCCATAATACGCCGAGTCATAGACTGGTAACGGCACGTCGACGATATAGATGAAAATGTGAGGCAGCTTAATGCGGTATCCGGTATAGCAAAATCTTGTTAGACAGAATAGTATCAAAAGCCCACCAAGTAGAACTTTAGGTAACTAAGCCATCCAGAAAGTTAATTGTTCCTCATTTCACATCCGCGCCGTCCTATATGTACGAGGGATCTAAACCTGGAAACCCGCGGCAAGGTGCTGTTTCAATGAGTTCCTTCCAGCACAAATGACAACATGAAGTCGAGGTGCTCTCCTCCCTATGGTCCAGGAACTATTACAGATCGTAGTCTATATTGTATCAAGTCTCTCTTTGAACTGCTTCTACCGAGTGCCGGGAAAACCTAACCTAGTACATCCCCATTCTAAACATGAGGAATAAGATCCGCCCATTCCACAGTAACAAACACATCAGCAGGCAAATCCCTCAGACTAGCGATCGACTCGAAAATAATATACAGCCTCGCGAGTGCAAGCAAAAATACAAGGAAACTTAGAAACACATCCCAGAACTGATCACCGCATCCTGCTTCGTCGTCTTCTCGCCGTTGATGGTTGACCCATGCCCAAGAGAGGTTGTATCTGCCCCTATAACCCCAAATCGCCATCATGCGAACGATCGCAACAGCGACAGCCGAGACTGACGGCAGGATGACGGCCGACGTCCGCCACAGCGCCCGTTCGATGCTCGAGGGGTAAGTGAAGTTCCAGCCGAGCAGGTGCACCGTCGAGTGGATCAGGGACGGTATGGCCAGCGCGAACAGGACACTAAGGGGCAGTTTCTTCATCAGTATAGCGTCGTTGGGGATCCTCTGTACCCGAGTCTGGCTAGGGCCACTCTTATCATTCTTAATGACGAACTCCTTGTTCGTCTGCTGCCTCTCAAGATCATACTCCCTAAAAGTCCTCCTCCTCTCCCAGGTCCTATCACCCTTCGCGATATTTACGAAATCGAGCGGGGAGTCATCGTAGGGCGCGTCCGGCGATATCCCTACATCGGCCAGGATCCTGGCTGTCGAGAACTTGCAGTCCAAAATAGTGGGCGTCTTGACGTCCTGCGGCTTGTTCCACCAGTAGAAATACGACATCGTCGTCGACACCACAAAGGCGATTGTGAAGACCTCCAGCGGCGACACAGATAACCCTCCTGCTACGCGTGCCACGCACTGGATGATGATCCACGAGATCTGTAACAGCGCGAACCCTTTAGCGAATAAGTCCGCTTTGCTCTTGTCCCATATCTCGTCGCGGGTGATTGCTGGTAGTGGTATGTAGCCGTGTAGTACTAGGAAGTGGATTTGTTCTGCGTTCACGGGAAATTCTGTCTCGTCTTGTGGCTGGAGAAGGAAACCTAAGTAACCAAGATGTACTTTCGTCAGCTAAAACGACCTGTGAATAAGAGTGTGTCTCAATGAAAGGAAGTAATTACCACCACTATTCGCATAGAACGCATGAACCAATGTCCACGAGCCGGTGTCATTCAGCTCTCTCATTTGCTCGACGGAGCTACGAGCGCTAACCCACTGACTGGCCGCCACTAGAGTTAACAGATCAGGGGTAAAAACTGCCAAGACACCCCAGCGGGCTCTCCTGAGCAGGGTCCTCGTGAGACTGTCCGTCTTTGCAGGGACGTTGAGATGAAGGATAGTCCAGATCGCTATAACAATGACGGTGGCGCAGCTGTAGACTATGCTGAGCGTCCCCCGAACATTTGGCGTGGACACCCAACCGACGAGCTGGTGACCTGACATATTATGACTGCGTGGATACACCGACGGACGATACAAAATCGATGGGAAGTATATAGATTAGTTAATTATGTGATGTTTTGACTAGTAGGGCATCGTTCTGTCCATAGGTATGAAAATGACATGTTTAGTTCCTATACTCGAGAGTATATGAGTTCAAGTCAATCTGTGATACCTAATCTTCCTCATCATTATATAGTATCTCTATAACGTTGGCTCTGACCGTATTATGCATCACCAAGAGCTGACTTGAAGCCATCTGTAATCCTATACACACCCATGACATTCGATTGTTGTGAGAAGTCCTATTCTTTATGCCCCCAACTGTTATTTTTAAGTGGTAGTTATCTCTGTTGAAGGTGATATATATTATTCCATTAATAGTCGTCCGCATTATTTATTAGCGAAAAATGAGCATTACAAATCCAGTGAATCTCGTGCATTTATAAAGGGATTGTTAGCCACATGGCTTGCGAGGTATAATAATGCCTAAGTTGTTGTACAAGGTCAGAGGAGCCCTGAGCATATTATGGCGTGCAATGTAAATTCATACTACGAAGGTATTCTTCGCTAAATGCCTCCTTACTAATTCAACGAGTTAATAGATAGCCCGTGCTAGTCAGCGATAAAAAAATAGAAAAGAACTATCTTTGGAAACTCTATATAAAAACTGTTAGGAGTCTTGGACCCCATATCATTATAAGCGAGCTATGTCTTAATACCGTGTGGCGGGACGTCCGAATGGGGGAACACAAACCTCTGTGTTGCATGCAGCCGCAAAGATAAGAGGGTCTATAATTAGGCGTAGGAATAGGCGCTGACTTCCAATCTTTATATAATTAAAGGTTCGTTTGTGCGATCTCCAGGTGACGCGTTGACATGACTATGTGATGAAGAACCTTGTTCGTTGTTCAAGGAGGGTAAGGGGCTGGATCTTCTGGTTTTAGCCTTCGATTACTAAGTTTACAAGTTGATATTCCCTGGCAGAGTCCTTATGGTTTTCTAATCAAGAAATTCTTCAACGCTCTTCATCAAGTACCATGCCGCGGATCTAAAAAGAACGGAAGAAAAGCCCAACGCCATTTTGCTGAGCTGATCATCAACACCAAATCAAGTGGCGCCGTAGATTCATGCGAAGACCGAGTCCAAAATGGGATATCTTTAAACGATCCTTTAAAATCCTTGGCCTTGAGTAGTTTCATTGATGATATGAAGACCATGCAGTGCCTCGTGCTTAGGGGTAAAAGGAGCTACCTCACGGTGAATAACCTAGGCTGGGTAAGACATACCTACATTTAGCTGTCCCTCCCACATGGTGGTTTGTCTTTCTCTATTGACCTCATTGCTATCTTTAGCAGATACATAAGAGATTGCAGAAATATCTGACTGCCAACGTAGATCGAGCTGATGTTAATAGAGGTATAGTGAAGCCACAATTTCTTGAAGCCCCCTGATCTCATAGAAGTCCATGTGGTAACAAACGGCGAGGTGAGAGCGCTTACTATATTGCGGGAGTTGAGAGGTTAATGAATCTAAAACACTACTGCTATCACAATTCGGTAATACGTTTTAAGTCGAAAGCCCGTTGTCTACGGGCCGGCCTATGTGGGTTGCAAGGCGGGCTTACGCGGGGGCCTGATAATTAATTAGGAGTGTTATGGCAGCAGTTGGACTACTATACAAGTGACAACGGAATACCTTTATGGAATCAACAATAAGAATATTTTACGTGAAGCTTCAACCTCTTAGTAGGCAGTCTCCCCTAGCCCTTAGACTGATAAACCATTATTGTATAATGCCATATATTAAACATTGCGATCAATAATCCTACGTTGTAACCCTGAAGGTTTTATCTATCTTTCGATTTTCAAAGAAACAAAGTCATTCTAAAGAACTTTGAAGAGGCAACCTCATTGACTTGCACTCAAGGTCTCCATCGCCAACCAGGATGTTTCCACTCAAGGCTCTCAAGTTCAGCCTGCGACACACCCTGCAACTCAGTCTCTACGTCCCTAGTAGCCCGTCTCTTATTATCCCACTTCATCCACACCAACTGCAGCGTCGAAGCCAGGAGGATGACGCTCGCCGCAGCAAGGTTGAGGCCATTTCCGATGCGGAAGTCCGGCTTGTCAAAGGGTAGATATGACCACGTGGCGATGAGGCCGCCGATGTTACCGTACATGACGTTGGTACCGATGGCGATGCTGCGGCTCGTGTCGCTGACGACTAGGGCCGAAGCCTGCGCGTTGGCCAAAGGCCCAAGCGCGAAGCAGCTGATTGCGGACAGGAAGGAGGCCGCATAGCGCACGCGCGGCTCGTGGCTGGCCAGGAAGAGGATATAGCCGACCATAGTGAACGGGGCGGTGGCGATGATGAAGATGGTCCTGCGATCGAAGCGCCAGCTAAGAAGGGAGAAGAATAGAACGAAGACGGCGCCTAGCACGTAAGGGGGGACTGTGAACAGCTGCTGCTGCACCGTCGACTTGTCTGGGTATATGGTCTGGACGATGGTGGGTGTGAAGAAGGCGAGTCCTTGCACAGTGATGTTATTGAGCAGGAAGACGAAGGCCGTGGCCTGCACCATCGGGTTCCAGAACCCTAGCCACAGCTTCTTCTTGTCGGGCGTGTCGAGGACCTTGGTCTGCGCCACGCGCTCCGACTTGACACGCGCGATTGCTAGATCTTTCTCTTCTTGCGTCAGCCACCGCGCTGTCTCGGGACGGTCGGTGAGCGTGAAGAAGGAGATGATGGAGAGTCCGATCGTGATGATTCCTTCGATGCCGAAGATCATGCGCCATCCGTGTAAACCTCCAAAGTGGTCCAGTGTCAGAATTCCCGAAGCCAGAAGACCGCCGAATGCTCCCGCTAGAGGTGCCATGACGATGAAGAGCGATAAGCGGAAGGCCAACTCTGACCTACGGTACCATCTGGAAAGGTAGTAAGAAATACCTGTTTAGACGTTCTTTAGCAGCTGCGATTCTCCTTGGCCCACATCATAGTTATGGGATGCTTATTCTGAAATAAGCCTACCTGGCATCATCCCAGCCTCAAAGATACCCAGCAAGAATCGAACACCGCTGGCTGCGGCACGGTTGTGGACAAAGGCCGTCCCTAACGACACGATACCGAAGCCGAGGGAAATGGCGGGTAAGAACCAACCAGGCCCGATCCATTTACACGCGAGGTTGCAGGGGACTTCGAAGATAATGTAGCTAATGTAGAAGATAGACAAAATTGTGTTGTAGTCGTATCCTTTCAGACCCAGGTCTTTCTCGAAACCAGCCAAGCGGGCGTTTCCTGAAAATTTTCATGTTAGTCCCTCCCTTTCGCTGTACTTGTCCGTTACGCGTGCAGATGCCCTTAAAATATAGATAGAAGGAGAGGTAGGTTGTAACCATACCGATATTTGCGCGGTCGATAAAACAGAACAAATACAGTAGTGACACAGTAGGCACTACCATATAGTCGAGCTTGTTTCGCAACCTCCTCTCAGCCTCGGGATCAAACTTGACTAGAGATTCTCCACGACTGTGAAATTAACTAGTCAATAACTCATTCCTTTCTTCTTCTTGCATTCGATCTCACATACTTATCCGTCACGGCGACACCTCTCTCAGCAGCGCCATGGATGTTATGCTCAACGCGTGTCTCCGAGGCCGGATCCTTCTCGCGGGAGTCGTGATCGTCTGTCATTGACATGATGATGGATCTTTCTCTGCCGAACTCGGGGTAAAACGATACGGCAAGGCTCACTCACTATAGACCGAAGGGAATCTGAAAATGTTCAGAGGTTGTAAGGGGATGACACAGCTACATATACCTACCAACCCAACGGTTCCCCCGGCGCCTTCGATCCCCTAACAGCTAAGATACCGTGTGGGTGGGTTATGCACGGCTTTCCTTCCCCGCAAACCGCTGTATTCCCGAGATCCAGGTAATACGCGTGGAGATATATCTCTTTTTGGTATAAAGATAGCGCCTCAGCACTCCGAGGCTGACCTATGATAGGCTTGTCAGATGGTTTAGAGACCCTGCTCTGACCTAAGATGAATTTGTCAACGGGCTTGGAGATTGTCCGGGGTTAGTGAGCCGGGGGTAGCGTAGAGCTTGGGGCAAGAGCGATTTTGGAGGATCGCGAGGGTAGCTTAATCACATCAGGAAGTTCACAGGAATGTTTGCCTGTGACAAGCACCAAGGCAATGTGGTATTGTTATATATCACTGTTTCGGTGATACACTTATCCCCCGAATCGCAGCATACGATGATAGTCCATCTATTTTGCCGCCGTTACTGTGCCCGAGATTGCGAAACATCATACCATGGGTACATATAGAGTTGTAGTTCAGATTCCTAACATTAGTGTACAGTACTCCGGTGAACAGCATAGCTTAGGGTTACATGAGGCGTACTGCTGCCGTTAATATGGATAGATTGGATATTAACAGGTTCGGTAACAGGTATCGGGTCCAATTTTGCGCCGTTGTTACACAGCCGAGGCAAACTACCGATAAGGCGTTGGCGTGTAGTTTATAACACGTACGTATGTCTTGGGTGGCTTGAAGAAGAATCAAAACCATCCAGAAATCGACCCCAACGATTTGCGTACAACACTTGGAGCTTGCAACGGTGGACGCGGTCTTGGCACCAGACCCGGGATTATAGACGGTAGTTGGTCGGTCTCTCAATCAACTCCACATCCACATGTCTCGATCTTCTTACCAGGTTAGGCCAGTGTTGGCATTGTAATTTTATGTAGCATACCTTCAGTAGAGTCCAAGCTACGAATACTAGATAATCCTTCGGTTGGGTATGGAGAATAGTGTTAAAGTGGGATTATAAGCGCTCGCGTCTTTGACTCTTTTCGTTCTTCGTTAGATCTGCATCAAAACGCATGCATCTTTATAAAAAAATTAAAAAAAAGTAATTTACTCAGTACTCAAATACGTATATGTACAACCCAAACTGGTACAGGCTCTATTTACGCGACACATCCATCATCGGCCGTCCGCCTGAACTCTGAAGGCAAGCGTCTTGGCTGTCTCGGGCTAAGCATGTTAGTGTTGGAATGACGCCAAGGGGTGCAGCCACTAAGAGTGGTGAGGACAGAGCACTGGGGCCACCCAAGGGGTGGGCCTTCTTAGGTTCTAAGCCCTACATAGTAAATTGTATAAAAACTTAAGAAATAAAGAATAAGCGGTTAATAAAAATATATATTATAATATTATAATTAATTAATCCTACGTTATTTATATAGTAATTTGTTATAGACTAACAGGCAGGAGACCGTTGGCTGCGTTAAAGGCTGATTAAAAGCAACAAGAGCGGGGTAGTTGCTGGACTAAAAGACATGCTACAGCTAATATTACGTAAATTAATTAGTTAGCTAGCGGCCACTTTTATGCAGCAGCCGGTAGCTGCTAGCAGCTAGTAGCTGCTATATTGTAGTAGCTATAATTTATATTTATTTTAAAGAAAAAGATTAAGTATATATTTTTTTTATATTTAGCTAGCTATAGTTATTTTTTTAATTTGCAGTAATTAATTTAAGCATATATTTAGCATATAATTAGAACTACTAAGTGTATAAAAAAAACCTTTTAATAATTAATTAAGACATAAGCTTTTTTATTTATTTACTTTTAGCAATAGCAAACTATAGCTATTTAAACTATTTTAAATAGTAAAGATTATTATATTTTAATTACTTGTTTATTAGCAAGTAAATAAATTTATGTTTAAAAGACTGCGTAAATTAAAACTAAAAGTTAAATTAAAACCTATTTGCAAATTAACTTTTAAACTTATTTTTAAATCTATTAAGCAAAAATTAGTTATTAATTTAACTAATTTAAGTACTAAAGCAAAAGGCTTAGATTTAAAAAATAAAAAGTTAACTTAAAAGCTATTAGTAAAAATTTAAGCTAAAGTATAAGTGCAAGCAAAAAAAAAATAATAAAAGCAGTAACTTATGCTAGCAAAAAAATAAATTAAAGAAATAATAGTAGTAGTAGCTTAACTTATTGCTAAATTAACTTATTTAATAGTAACTTAATAAGCTTAAGCAAGACTTTTTAAATAGCAAAAATAAGAAAAACTTTAACTTACTTTTAAGTAGCAAGTAATTAGTGTGCTTAAAAATATAGTAAACTAACTTAAAAATAAAGTTAAAAGCGCTAACTAAATAAAAGTTTTTAAAGTAGCATAACTTTTAAAATATAATAAAATTATTAACTTAACTTTTTTTTTTACTTTAATTAAAATGTACTTAAAAATAATAAAAAAAATAAGTTAAAAAAAATTGTAAAAAGTATAAGCTGCAAAAAACTTTTTAAATAAAAAAGCTTTTAAATAGTTTAAAACTTATTAAAAAAATTAAACTAAAAAAAACTTTAAAAAAAAGATATAAAAATTATTTAGCAGCTATAAAAGGTTTAAAAAAAAGCTAGTTATAATATTTAAAGATTTTAATAAAAAGCAAAAAGCTAAATAATAATTTTAAAGCTTTAAATAAATTAAAAGCGTGTTAGCTTATATAGTTTTTTTTAAAAAGTTAGCTACTAAAGTTAAATAGCTAATTAATAAAGCTTTTATAAATATATATTATAAAAAACTAAAGGTACTAATTTAAATAAAATTAATTAAGGTTATTTTATAACTTAAAAACTTTATTATATTTACTAAACTTATAATTATTATTAATAATTAGTTATTTAACTTTGCTTAAGAACAAAAAAAAAACTAATAAATTAATAAACCTAATTAAAAAGAAAGCAATAATAATTAAAGAAGTAAAAAAATATATAATAACTTTATTAGTATTAATATAATTAATAAAAACAATAAAAATAACAAATAAAAAAAAAATAATAAAGATTTTAAATGCTTTAAATGTTATAAAAAAAGATATTATGCTAAAAATTGTTATAAAGAATAAAAAAATGTACTAGTTTTAAAAGTTAAAAAATTAGCTAATATAGCTAAAAGAAATAAAAAAATATTTATAATAAACTAAGTAACTTAACTAAAGTTATTATTAAAAAGAGCTTAAAAATAAAAGCAAAATTAATAAGCTTATTTAAAAAGAATTAAAAAAGTTTTAAAAACTTAAAAAAATAAAATATTATAAAAATTTATAAGTAAATTATTAGAACTACTAAAAACTTTTAAACAAAAAAGAGCAGATAAGGTTTTATAATATATTTATAAACTATATTTTAAATATATTAAATATTTACACTTAACTATAAAAATTATAACTAAGAAAAATAAAAATAGTATAAAAAGCATTATAATTGTGCTAATTACTTATTATAAACAATTTTATATAAATTATAAACATAAAACTTAAAAAAAATATATATAATATAATTAACTTAAAAGTATTATTATATATACTTATAATTATAAAACTTTAAAATAACTATTAAATTTATAAATAGTTAAAAATTATATTAAAAAAGTAATAAAAACTTAAAATAATTTAATTAAACTAAAAAAATATAAGTATATTTAAAGTAAGCACTTATATGCTTATAAACTATAGCAAAAGTATAATATATATAACTAACTTTATTTGCTAATAATACTTAAAAAAGCTAAAAAATAATAATATATAATTTTTAAACTAGTACAAAAACATATTAAAAAAAAGCTACTTTAATAAAAAAGTGTTTTTATTTATAATTATAAAAATTAAAATAAATATAATTTTTGCAAACAACTTAAAATTAATTTAGTATAAAAAAATATAGATAAATAAATTATTGTTAAATTAAAACTAATTAATAATTAAAAAAAAAACATAAAAAACTAGTAAAACTATTATTAAAAGCAAAATTAAAAAAAAATAAAAACTTAGACAAAAATTTAAAAAATTTAAAAGAAAGCAAGTACTTTAGTAAAAGCTTAATAAGCTTAAAAAATTTTAATAAAAGCTTAAAAATAATATTATAAAAAATATAGCTAAAAAAAGAAGAGTGCTTAGCTAAAAAAAACTATAATTATAATTACTATATATATTAAATAAACTTAAAATAAATAAGTAGTATAGTAGCAAAATTAATTAAATAAAAATATACTATAATAATAACTGCTAAAAACAAAAAAAAATAATGCTAAAAAGCTAAAAAAATTATAAAAAAGAAGTTTTATAACTTACTAATAAATATAGCAAAAATAAAAATAGCTTAAAAAATTAGCTAAAAATAAAGTAAACTTATAAGCAAAAAAGTTAACACCTAAGAAGCAGATTATTAAATTATATACTTAATTAAAAAAAGCTAAAAATATAATAAAATACTAATAATTAAAAAAAATTAAAAGATTAATTTAAATTATTTATAATATTTAGAAATAAAATAAATATTATATATTATAATATAATATAATTTTTATTTTTAAAAAAAACTAAAAGCAAATTAGTTTTTAAAAAAGGTTAAATTATAACTAATTAATAAACTTTATAAGATTTTAAGCATAAGGTTATAGATTACTTTTAAAAAAAAATATAACTTTAGCTCTTACTTATTTTTTATAAAAAAAAGGCATATTAGTTTATTTTATTAGATAAAAAATAATGCAATAATACTAAATTAGTTTAATATACTATAATAATAAAATTTAAAAAGCTTAAAAAAGGTTATAATATAAAACTAAGGCTTAATAAGCATAATAAACTTATTAATGTTTAGCTTAAAAGTATATAAGCTAAAATTAAAAGAATTTTTAAAACTTTTTAAGTTAATTTTAGCATTTATATAAGCAATGCTAAAACTAAAACTATTAAAACTGCTTAACTATATAAAAAAATTAAAAAGTAATTACTTTAAAAAAGTTAATAAAAAAGTCTTAATTATAAAGTTACTTAACTATTTAAACAAGTTAGAAAACAAGTTAAAAAATAAATAAAAGAGGCTAATAAAGATTAGCAGTTTTTTAAAAAAACATAAAAAATTTATATAATAAATAATTTTAAAGCAACGTTATACTTTATAGTAAAAGTATAATATAAGAACAGCAAACTAAAAGTAATAATTAATACTAAATTTTAAAAAAACTTTATATTATTTTAAGTAGTAAATAAAAAAAACTTAGTATAAAAATTTAAAAAATTTTTTTATTAATTAACTATAGTAAATAGTAGTTAAATTAACTATAAAAACAAAAAGGTAAAAAAAAAAACTTAACTAGTAGACCTAAAAATAGCAAAAAAAATGCTACTAAACAAAATATTTAATATTGTTAAAATAAAATAAAAAAATATAGTTTTAAAAATTTTATAGGTATAAAAGCATAATCTAACTATTTTGTAAAAAGAAAAAATAATTTAGTAAAACGCTATAAAATTAAAAAGGTTAAATATTGCTACAAAAAAAAAAAACTTAAGCACTTAACCTAAAAGTACTAAGCGTATACTTTATTAAAAAAAAATTTAAAATAAATAATAGCAACGTTTTTAAAAAATATAAAATAAAGTTTAAAATTTTATTTAGTAGTAAACTATTAATAAAAACTAAATTGCTAAATTATAATTAATAAGATTATTAAATACTTTTAATAAATAAAAAGATATTAAAATTTAATTAAATTTATTTTTTTAATAGACTATAAATAAAAAAGCTAAAATAATATATTAAAAAAAATTTAAAAAAAGAGTATATTTAGCTATTAATGTTACTAGCTAAATTACTTATATTTTTTATTTTTTAAAAAAAAAGAAAAGATAAAAAATAAAAATAAAAACTAGTTATAAACTACTAACTACTAAATTTTATTACTAAAAAGAACTATTACTTTATTTTATTTATTAAAAGTTTGCAAAATAGATTTGCAAAAGCAAGATAGTTTATAGCTTTAGACTTACTTAAAGCTTACTATTTAATTAAAATAGCTAAAGGAAAAAAATAAAAAATAGCTTTTAAAATATTTAAAAAATATTATAAATATTTAGTTATGCTATTTAAGCTAATAAATATACTAGCTAGTTTTTAAATTATAATTATAATAATATTTTAAAAGTTTATTAACTAGTTTATAGTAGTATATTTTAATAATATTTTAATTTACTTAAAAATATTTAAAAAATATAAATAATATATATAAAAGGTATTATAAATATTGCAAAACATAAAATTGCTTGTAAACTTAAAAAAGAGCAAGTTTTATAAATAAAAGGTAGACTTTTTAAGATTTATAATTATATTAAGAGAACTATAAATTTAAAATAGCAAAATTAAAGCAGTAAAAAATTAGCTTAAACTAAAAAATATTAAAAATATTTAAGTGTTTATTAAATTTATTAATTATGTTAAACTAATAATTAAAAGATTTAAAGGTATAGCGTTAAGCTTTACAAACTTAACTAAAAAAAATATTAAGTTTAAATAAACAAAAGTAAAGCAAAAAGCGTTTAATATAATTAAAAAATATATTTTAAGTAAACTAATAACTTAATTATTAAATTTAAAGCAAAAATTTAAGGTTAAAACAAATGCTAGCAACTTTGCTATTAAAAAAACTTTAAGTTAAAGAAATAAAAAAAAAAAAAATACTTTGTAGCCTTTTTTTTAGCAAAACTATATAAAGCAGCACTTAATTATTTAATATATAATAAAAAACTTATAGTAATAGTATAAGCTTTTAAAAAATAAGAATACTACTTAAGTAGTACTAAAAAACTTATTAAAGTTTATATAAATTATAAGAACTTAATAGCACTTACTACTATAAAAGCATTTAATAAAAAATAAATATAATAGTAAAAATTTTTATTAAAATTTAATTTTAAAATTATTTATATTAAAAGATTAAAAAATATGCAAGCTAATATTTTTAGTAAAAAAAGCAACTATTATTAAAAAATACTTTAAAAAATAAATGTAATACTTAAAAAAACTTAAAAAAAATATTTTACTATTGCTATAATTTATAGCTAAGCAACTTATAATAAAGTTTAAAAACAAAAAAGATTAGCAAAGTACTAAAATAAAAATAAAAACTATTATAAGTAAAGCATAAAAAACTTAAAAAAGAAAACTAAACCTAACCTTTTATATAAAAAGAAATTATAAATTTTAATAATACTTTAAAAACAAGTAGTTAAAAAAATTTATAAATATAAATTAGCAAGATATTAAAAAATATTTAAAATATTTAAAAAACTTTAATAGTATTATAATTTTAATAAAATAAAAAAATTTATTATAATTTTTATTAAAAACTATAATATTTATAACAAGACTAAAGCAGTAGGGCATAAACTTTATAGTTTAATAAAACTAATTAATTTGCTAAACAAACTATAAGAAATAGTTTTATTTAATTTTATTATTAAACTATTAAAATTAAAAAAACTTATAATGCAAGCAGTATATAACTTAATATTAGTTATAATTAATAAATTTAATAAGTACACATACTTTATTTTTTATAAAAAAGCAACTAAAACAAAAAGCATAGCATATATAATTATATAGCATATTATAAACAAGCATAGTGTACTAAAATAGTTTATTACTAATTAAAAACATATAATAGCATTTAAATTTTAAAAAGCATTTATTAAAGCTTTAAGAATTTAAAAAAGCTTATTAAGTATATATTATCTTTAAACTAATAAATAAATAAAAAGATTTAATTAAGTTTTAAAAAACTATTTATAATGCTATATTAACTATAAATAAAATAACTAAGTAAAACTATTACTTATAGCGCAATTTATATATAATACTTTAAATAATAAAGTACTTAAAATGTTACTAGTTAAAGTTATTTATAGGTATAATTTAAATAAAAAAAAAGAACTATTTAAAAATTAAGTATTATTAAGCATAAAAATATAAGTATAGCATATTAAAAACTTATAATCTAAACTATATAAAAACATATAATTTTATTAGTAATAAATAAAGCATTATTATAATAAATAAAAATTGTTAAAGCTAATTTTAAAAAAAAAAAATAAAGTTTATTTATTTTGTAAAAATATTAAAACAAAGTAACTAAGCAATAAGCTTAACTTTATTAAAATTAAACTTTTTAAAATTTTAAAAGTACTATTATAACTATTTTACAAGCTAAAATTGCTATTAAAAATAAAGATATATAATATATTTTATATATTATTTTTTAAACTAGCACTAAAAAATACTAAACTTAAAACTAAACTAAAAGTTAAACTTAACTTAAATAAATATAAAGTTAAAAAAATACTAGACTTATATTAGCAAAGTTAAATAATTAAGTACTTAGTAAAGTAAAAAAGATATAAACACTTAAAAAGCATATAAAAACCTAAAAAACACTTTATAAATTTTTTTAAAACTATTAAGCAATACTATTGCTAATATTTTAACTAACTAAATTATTTATTTATATAAAAAGCAAATTAAAACTAATATTATTTTAATTAATTTTGCTTAATAAAAGAGCAAAAAAAAGCAGACTTTTTTAAAGTTTATTTAAATCTTTTTTAAAAGCTTAAGCACTTTGTTTTATTATTTTGTTTATATGTTTTTTTAAAAAACGTTTTTGCTTACAAAAGCAAAATAAATAAGCTAGCTTTTGCTTAAGCTTTTGTTGCTTATTATTAAATTTTTTATAAGCTAAATTATATTTTTTTTTAATTTTTTTTAGCTTATTTTTTGTTTTTTTTTTTTTTTGTTTAATATGTTT
>Ga0247782_1000454_pt1 | contig 26208 bp, 24 predicted proteins | sample UWRJL019104C5_FD_179928 | JGI IMG/M metagenome (GOLD analysis project Ga0247782, IMG submission 179928) | Plant litter microbial communities from Arlington Agricultural Research Station in Wisconsin, United States - UWRJ-L019-104C-5 | ecosystem: Environmental > Terrestrial > Plant litter >...
AAAAAGCAGGGTCAGGTACCTATCCGACGGACATATACCTCGGTAGGTATATTATTATTATTATTGGCATGTGTTACTACTATTCCTTCCTTGCTTCTTGCAACATACCTAGGTTAGCTTCCTCTTCTGCTTCCTCTTCTCTTTCTCGTACTTGCAAGAGCATGTGTATTCGATCGGCATGGATGCCATGGCATGCTAATGCTGTACATATAGCATGTATGCAGGTGTGAGAAAGAGGCAGGGTACACAGCATAACGGACCGCTTCCGGCGCATGGGACTTAGGTAGATCCCGAGCCAGGGGCTGGCTGGCTGGCTGGATTGAGCAGTTTTTTCCTACTTCACTTCTCGTTCGAATGGAAACATACCTTGGTAATGCTGGTGATTGTTGGAGCATGCGTTGCAAGGGTGTAGTTACATGTGGAGCCAGGTTCGATTCCTAACAGCGCTATATGGTTATTTCGCTTTTAGCTCATCTTTAATACGTGTTTAATACATAGATTAGGTCGATAGACAGACCTTGGGGAATGTAATGTAATGTTATGCAGGGTGTAGGAATGCATTGCATATGTGCAGTTCCTAATACACACCTAGGTAGGCAGGCACATACTCATAGTAGATAGATGATGGATAGACACTATACCTCAGTAACGTACGATGGTGGTGCTACTACCAGTATGTGGTTGCAGGTAAGTTGTGTGATGAGACTTATTCAACCTTCTCCATAGGTTTGTGTTCTCTTTGACTCGACTTGAGATGAGATCCCTATATCCTATACGTGGTCCCGCCTCGCGGTGCTACGCTGAGAATAAGGTACTCGGGCCAGTAACCCGGAGTATGCAACCAAGATCTTTTGGAGAGTTTACTATCTAGATACTGTAGGACTAACGTAGAAATTCGTTACAAGACCCAGGAGAGAGTGAATAGTAACCCTCCTCCAAAACGAGTCTATTGAAAACAAGGGTATTAGACCGGCTGCGAGTGAATTCAACACCGAGTAATAAAAGAGGAGTCCTAAGGATGGCGATTGGAGAGGGATTGCAACGTACCTGTTGTTCTCGGGTAGGACTTCTGGATATTGTAAGGTTGCCCGTCCTGCAGCGGAATTTATGAGCGGGGCGTAGAATACCCCAGATTGCTAGGTTAAACTACTTCTGTACCAAAGATGAGTGGTTACGCAATCGTACATGGTCAACCGTTGCCGTGGAATCGGTCACATGAGCCTGCGACCTACCAGTCAGATTGTTTTCGCCTTTACGAATCTGTTGTTTCAAGTGACTTATAATTCAGCCTAGGCAGGCTTCTGTCTAGCTCGTTGGGTGGAAGCCTAATAAAACCATCCATTAGCTTTCGAAGGAGATAATAGCTTCGGTCCTTTTGTTTTTTTGACGCTGAAGAGAAGAGAGCTGCACCTTTCATGCATGATTCTAACCCTTTTGTCTACGTACATGCTCATCGGTGTTACAACATTTTTGTGACGGACGACTCGGACTCCAACTTTAGATTCTTGGAGACGAACGCCTAAAGCCGAGGCCCCAAGCCCATTGCATTGCATTGCATCTGCTTCACACGACCCTACATTCGCATAGCAACGGTTTATTAATCTCCTACCTATCTGCCCCGCAGGTGCCGCCGCATCAAACACACCCTCAGGGCCCAGGGCAGGGAACAGGCTACAGGCTACAGGCTCACAGGAACAGGAAGGAAGGAAAACGTGCGTTTGGAAAGGGTATCCCGTCAAGATAATGCGCATACGTATACCCTTCCTCCTCGCTGTGGCTACGGCAGTTGCCGCGCATGCTCTTCTTGGCAACGCGGCGTTGCACCTCGACCCCAACCCCGGCACAGCGCAGAAACCTCTCCTGAATCCAGAAGCTGGTGTTATCTCGGGAGGTCTAAATGATGATGTTGTTGTCGGTGATAGTGATTCACCGCTAGATGGGCAAAGTCCTGCTTCTTGTGCCGCTTGCGAGGTTTGTTTATGTCTCTCTGTTTCAAGGGGGGCTGAGCTAGCCTGGATTCTTTGAAACAAGAGAAAGGCTAATGAGTAGTCATTTATCTTTTAGGCTACGCTTCTCCAACTCAAACTCGTCGCGTTGAGAGGTGATGATTTCTTTATCGCATTGGCGACAGAAGCGTGTAAGAGACTCAAGGTAGGCCAATCAACCATCCTGGTGTCTATCTTAATTGCTCCCTCAAGCGTCTGGCTGTTGGTCTTTTTTACATGTCTGAGACCACGGGCTGATGACAAGTTCAGATATCAGATGAGGATGTCTGTACTGGTTCCATTGCCCTCGAGGGCCCCATCGTAGCACACAGCCTGCGAGGGCTGAGTATAGGGTCTAAGACATCTAAGCTCACTTGTGTTGCGCTTTTCGGCTGGTGCTCTTTCCCCGACGTCGACAACTATATCGTATCTTTCCCGTCGCCGAAGCCAGAGAAGAAGAGGCCGGAACCCAGTGGGCAGAAACCGCTGCAAGTCATCCATTACTCAGATATCCATGTTGACCCTTGGTATACTGAGGGAGCGGAGGCTAATTGCACGAAATTCATATGTTGCAGGTAAGAGATAAAAATCAAAGGAGTCGGATTAGACTTCAGTAGAGACTAAAATGATTCTACCTCGTTTGGTTTACTAATTCAAAGAAAGAGACTACTCGGATGGCCCGGCGCTGGGCCATGCGCTGAACCCGGCTGGCCCGAACGGTGAACATACATGCGACTCACCGGTGAGCCTGGAGGAAAGCATGTACGCTGCGATCCGGAAGGTTGCCCCTGGCGCGGCTTTCAGCATCTTCACGGGTGACATTGTAGACCACGGAGTGTGGAATACCACCGTGGCACAAAACATGTACGAAGTGACAGATGCTTACAACCGAATGGCTACCGCAGAGATGCGGGTGTACGGAACAGCGGGGAATCACGAGGCATCGCCAGCGAACTCATACCCGCCACTCGGGGTAAGCTCCTCGACTCAGTGGCTTTATGACGTCTTGTCTGCTTCATGGACAAGGTGGGTCGGGGCACACGCCGCAGATACGACGAGGGAGTTTGGCGCGTACTCAACCAAGTATCCCGGTGGGAATTTGCGTATCATATCGCTTAGCACAAACTTGTACTATGTGCATAACTACTGGCTCTACGAGGAGCCGATGGAGCGGGACCCGAGCGGACAGCTGGCTTGGCTGATAGATGAGCTTGATGCGGCCGAGAAGGCCGGCGAGAGGGTATATATCATTGGACATATGGCCCTGGGTGCGCGCGATGCATTCCACGACGCGTCGAATTACTTCGACCAGATCGTGAACCGGTATGAGGCCACCATTGCGGCGCTGTTTTTTGGTATGAAACCTGGCACTTATTTTGCGCTTGAAATTCATTGCTAATCTGTGAGGGTAATCAGGGCACACCCATCTTGATGAATTTGAGATTTCATATTCTGATTACAGCCAACGGTCTGCTGAAAAGGCTGTTGCTGTGTCATACATTGGGCCTTCGATGACGCCTACGTCGGGCTATCCAGCCTTCCGCGTCTACGATATAGATCCGGTTACATTCGGTGTGTTGGATATCACTACGTACATCGCGAACATGAGCGATCCAAAATTCCAGAGCAAAGGGGGCCCCGTTTGGACAAAATACTATTCAACCAGAGAAGTATATGGTGGTCTTGTAAGCCCACCTATATCGCGCCTAGAGTTAGAAACCAAAGACGAGAAAGCAGTACTGCGCGAGTTGGATCCTGCTTTCTGGCATCAAGTGACCGAGGTGTTCGAGAAAGACAACGTCACTTTCGGGGAGTACATCACGAGGAAGCGCAGGGGCTGGCAGCCAGAGACGTGTGATGCAGAGTGCAAGAAGGCTGAGATATGTAAGCTCAGGGCTGGCAGAGCACAGGATAATTGTGTACTGCCTGGCTTTATTCATCTGGGGCATGGCCGTGGACTACTAGACGAGGGTGCTCCCAGCGCAGTGCCAATACCAGAGCACGAGGAGTGCGGCGGTTCGGTGTTGGCGGAGACACTGGGCACCTTGGCGGGTAACGCTGAGATGCGCCAGTGGTTGAAGATGTGGATAGATCGCGATGGCAGCGATGTCTTGACATGAGACCGAAATAGCAGGGCATAGATATAGTATACTCAAGTATAGAATTTACAAGCTTATTGAATATCTCATATGGTAGAAATAATCTCAGTATAACTATTGGGAATTCCCGTGGTTTGTTTATTGTATCAATTATTGAAGCAAGCACGTGGGTAAATGTAGATCGAAGTACAGATCTGTATGCGGTTTGAGGCTGTGCTCGGGGATGTACGCATAGGTACAGCTGTGGCCAAGGGGTCAGATTGGAGTGTGAATGGCCGCATCAGCTCTTCCCGAAACAAGCGGTATGCTGTCCAGGCAAGGGGGTTAAAGTGCTCACCTCACTCACTTTCCCTGCTTCCACTCTGTCGGGACAACTCTCTTTCACCCTAAAACCCTTTAGCACCTTGCAACCACTTACACAACAGACAGTTTTCCCTTAGTCAAGCGCAAGTGTGATACTAAAATTTGGTGTTGACACCAACGTGCGACTCGTATTGAGTGCAGGTTGACCCTCTTCATGTATAACCTGTTTTCACAGCCAATCATTTTCAGCTCTTTCTTGAATGCTGGGATTACAGCCGCGACCGAAGTTGAAGGCACGGCCCTCGCTAGTGGACCTGATTCGACAGAATAGTGGTAGCGGTAACGGTGGTAGTGGGAGCAATAGCAGGCCTAGCACCCCGACAGCGGCTAGTAGCACATCACTAATAACAGCCTCAACTGCAAGCACACCCGCCAGGACACCTGCGTCAGCGCCAGACACAGCCGTCGAGTCCGCTAAAGCCACAGCAAGGTTGCTGGACGAGGCAGCTGCCAGAGCTGGGGGTTCCATCCAACCCCGACCCCTGTCAGACAGTCCCGTGCAGGCATCACCGTCACCGACAGCTACTACTGGTGCTACTGCTGCTGCCATTACATCTTCAATCTCCTCTCCGACCTCAAACTCACCATTTCCTGCTACCTCATCTCCCCTAGCTTCGCCACACGCTCACATCGCTCCCGAACCTATCCCCGAAGCTGCAGACACCTCGAAATCAGTTAAAGAAGCCCCCAAGATGGCTCCGGTAAGCTTGCAACTTGACTATCCCTCGGTTTAAGATAGAGCTTTGTTTCGTTGTTTGCCGTTGCCCCGCTACAGACCAGAGACAGGACCATAGTTGCTGATGCAGTTTGTGACCAGTCTGCGAAAGCCGCCAATGGCGACCAAGATGGGCTCAACACCGGTATGGTACTCCCTACTCTATGGTTTCCTGAAATGTGCCAATATTGACGCCGTGGTATAGGCAAGATCTACTCGGTTTCTGGGTTCGTAAACAATCCTCGCCCTCTCCTTAGCCACCATCTAATCTAAGCATACTTACAGACCCGTCGTCGTTGCCGAGGACCTTATCGGTGTTGCCATGTACGAGCTTGTATGAATCTACCTCGCCATCTTCCCTCGACCAGTTTACTCATATTGCTTCAGGTCAAAGTCGGACATGATGAATTAGTTGGTGAGGTCATTCGGATCAACGCAGACCAAGCCACCATCCAAGTCTACGAGGAAACTGGTACGGCATACTCAACCTAAAGCCCAAACTAAGAGACTTCGGTAGTGGTGCTGATGATTTGGTAGCTGGTGTAACTGTCGGTGACCCTGTCAAGCGAACCGGAAAGCCCCTGTCCGTCGAGCTCGGTCCTGGTCTATTACATAACATCTACGACGGTATCCAACGGCCGCTCGAGAAGATTTATCAGCAATCTAACAGCATCTATATCCCTCGCGGTGTCGCCGCCCCTGCTCTCGACCGCAGTAAGAAGTGGGAGTTCACCCCGACCATGAAGGTCGGCGACCACATCTCTGGTGGTGATGTATGGGGAACCGTCTTCGAGAACTCCTTCATCAAGGTCCACAAGATCCTGCTTCCTCCCAGGGCAAGGGGTACCATTACCAGAATCGCGTCCAAGGGCGAATACACCGTCGAAGAGAAGATTCTCGAAGTAGAGTTCAACGGCACCAAGACCGAGTATGGCATGATGCAAATCTGGCCGGTTCGTGTTCCTCGTCCTACCACCGAGAAGCTGTCGGCCAGCAACCCCTTTATCGTAGGCCAGCGAGTTTTGGACGCTCTGTTCCCCAGCGTCCAAGGTGGTACTGTTGCTATTCCTGGCGCTTTCGGATGCGGAAAGACTGTCATTTCGCAGTCGGTTTCCAAGTTCTCCAACAGCGACGTCATTGTCTACGTCGGATGTAAGTGATACCCAGCCTCTTTCCTGCTCTAGCCGGACCAGGAAGCGGTTCTTTTGCTCTGACGGCTGTGTACCTCTTATAACACCCCGGCAGTATTGGCTGGAAGAGCATTAACTGACAAATCTTCAAGGTGGCGAGCGAGGTAACGAAATGGCTGAAGTCTTGAAGGATTTCCCCGAGCTCTCTATCGAAGTTGAGGGCCGAAAGGAACCCATCATGAAGCGAACAACCTTGATCGCTAATACTTCCAACATGCCCGTGGCCGCTCGAGAAGCCTCCATCTACACTGGTATTACCGTAGCCGAGTACTTCCGTGACCAGGGCATGAACGTGGCTATGATGGCTGACTCTTCATCGCGATGGGCTGAAGCTCTCCGTGAAATTTCCGGTCGACTTGGTGAAATGCCTGCTGATCAGGGTTTCCCTGCTTACTTGAGTACCAAGCTTGCCAGTTTCTACGAACGTGCCGGTAAGACTCAGTGTCTGGGTTCTCCAGAGCGAGAGGGTAGTGTCAGTATCGTCGGCGCTGTCAGTCCTCCTGGTGGTGATTTCTCAGATCCCGTCACCAGCTCTACCCTCTCTATTGTGCAGGTCTTCTGGGGTCTCGACAAGAAGCTTGCTCAGCGAAAACATTTCCCTTCTATCAACACCTCAGTATCGTACTCGAAGTATACCAACACGCTGGACAAGTGGTATGAGAAGGACTTCCCCGATTTCCCCCGATTACGTGATCGTGTGAAGCAGCTACTATCCGATTCGGAAGAACTCGACCAGGTTGTGCAGTTGGTCGGCAAGTCGGCGTTGTCAGACCCCGACAAGATTACTCTCGATATTGCTACTCTACTCAAAGAAGACTTCCTACAGCAGAACGGCTACTCGAAATATGACCAGTTCTGCCCTCTCTGGAAGACGGAGTGGATGATGAAATTGATGATGGGTTTCCACGATGAGGCGCAAAAGGCCATTGCCCAGGGCCAGAGCTGGGCCAAGGTTCGCGAGGCCACAAGCGACTTACAAGCCCAACTTCGAAGTCTGAAGTTCGAGGACCCGGGCGATGGTCAGGAGGTTGTTACGAAGAAGGTATGTTTTCCCTTAGCCAATTCTATATGTGCGGGTGGCTAATCATTGCTTGCAGTACGAGGAAACCCACCAGGCTTTGATGGACAAGTTTGCGTCCGTAATGGATGAGTAGGGTAGCTTTGTTTGTCAGGATTCAGGTGCTGTACATATACCACGATGTCGGGAGAGACCGGAGGTGCGGCTAGATTCCCTCCCGATATCCAATGTGAGCTTTTAGAGTAGTGATACGATCAGGTTTGGGAACTGGTGATGCCAACCAACACTTTTTGTAACCTGAATGAATATCTGTGCTGATACATCGGCTGTGTGATAATGCCTAGCAAAGTTTTTTTAATTCATCGTGAGTATCATTACATTCATTCTTGACGCATAGTGTTGTTTATGCTCCCGATCTATATGCACCCCCCCCTGGAGACCCGTGACGCCCCTATAACAAGTTTTCCCGTTTCCCTATTATTCCCATTTGAATTGAATGAGTTTCCCGGTAAACACCGGACTCAGCCGGCATTTGCCAGGCTGGACTTCTCACTGTTCTCTCCCTTTGCGTAAGATGGACTCCCCGAGTTTTCGGGAACTGCCAGGTGGTTGCTACGCATGTATAACTCGGCTTTCGTATGCATATATCAGGCCTGAGAAGACTTCAATGTCAAGGTGAGCAGGTGAGCAGGTGTTTTGTTTAATTTGCTCAGCATCGCTCGCTAAATCATCAAAACTCTCTATTTTCTTTGAAGTAAAACGAGAGAGCGAGATGGGTAAGCTGATGAAGAGACTAGATAGACCTCGAATTGCGCCCTCTTTTCTTGGTCTGTGGCGGTTAGTTAGGTAAGGTCGACTAGGTCCACCATAGCTTTTCTCTCCCGGTGCCATTTTTGTGATAATAATAAAGTAGTAGAATAGAGTAGAGAGGAGAGTAGAAGTGTGGGTGAGGATGAATAAGTGACGTCGTAGCAGGCGGACAGGGAAGCCGAATATGACATGACTCGTGAGCAAAGGGGGTTTCGATCGATGTATCCCCCGTGACGTTCGGCGTCTGTTCTTTGTCCTCCCTTAGCGATTTCTCACTTTCGGCGTAGTCTTGGCCTTTTCTCTCAAAGCTGAGCTATTTTTCTCTTTTCTCTTTTCCGGTAGCATGTTGATTTGTTTGTTGAGTCTTGGTTTGTTTCTGTTGGCGTTTTTTATATCATCGTTCATCATCATCCGCCGTCTTTCGAACTTCGATTCGTCGCGTGTATATAGCAATACCCATCTTTATCACCACCATCTTCATCCCGGCGCTCGTGCTCATCTTCTGTTTCCTCCTTCTCCATCTCCCCGTCCGCCTCTCTCTCCCTTTCCCTTTCCTTTTCCATTTCCCGCTCTTTCCGCCTCTCTCTCTCCTCCTCCAGCACCCCTCTCACGTGCTCGATCCGCCGCACCGCTCCCTCCAATCTCTCCAACCGTTCCCGCTTCTCCAGATCCCTCCTCTCTAGAACGCTGAGCTGTTCTTCTAGGGCTGCGCGCGCTCGACGCTCCGCCGCCACCATCGAGTTGGCCTGTTCGAACAGCGACGCGCTGAGGTCCTCCACCTCGCGCCCCGTGGCGGCTAGTTTCTCCTCGGCCACGAGGCGCAGACGGCGCTCGTGCGCTAGGGCGGAGGCTAGATCGCGTGTTGTTGGCTCTGTACATTTTGCTGTGATGCTGTTCGTACGGTCCCTGTCTCTGTTCTCCGGGTCGAGAGGGAGTGCGGGTGCGGATACTGATGCTGCTGTTGCTGTTGGTATTGGTGCTGTTGTGGTGGTAGTAGTAGAGTTGGGGTTGGAGTTGGTGGCTGATTTCCGCGGCGAAAGTAGTTGACTTATGCGTGATGCGCTGGCCCCGAGAAACGATGATCGCGGACTACTCGTGCTCACGCTTGGGTCGGGCGTATGTGGTCTGTTGCCGTTGCTATTGCCTCGCGCATGTGCCGCAGCAGCAGCTGTGGTGGAATTATTCGTGCTCGTCGATGCGGCCCGCAGTCGCGATAGCTCGTCCTCGTAGTCTGCCCATCGGTCGACGGCTGCCGTCGCCTTCTGGTTAAGTAGCCTGACTTGAGCCTGCAGGTCTTCGATCTGACGTTGTGCTTGTAGTAGTGCGGCGTGCGGGTCGGAGTACGGATGAGGTAAGGATAGGCCGCAGTTTGGACAGCATGGTTCGTCTATCGTTGATAGCTTCGTTGACGTCGGCGCTGCTGCCGCCGCTGCTGCTGTGGACATGATGCTGTTCTTGGGCGGTAGTGTCATGGTCATGGTTGTAGACATTGTGACTGAGCCTGCATAATAATAGGTAGGTAGTTTCGTCGGCTTGTGTTGCTCGTAGGACCTGTACTGCGTGGTGCGAATAAGGAGTGGATATCGTTGTATAGACTCGTATAGCTAGCAAACCCCCGTCCTAATTCTTGATCGTTTAAATGTTGTAAACCCCCTGATGCGTTGGCGGTCCCGAAAAGAGAGAGAAGGTTGGGTTGTTCGGCACCTACGTGGTCGCGGAGCGTTTCCCTCACGCTTTTATGTACTGCTGCTTATTCTGCTCCCGAGCATCGGGTCAATTGAGTATCTTCTCAATGTTCATAGACAAATAACAGTTTGGTTGAAAACTCTATGACTAGGGGGAGTCAGGTCTCTACATATAAAATGCGAGGTTCATAGTACCATTGCAATTGCAGTAACGCTTCCAGGAGCAACATTCTTCAGCTGGGAAAGCGGCTGTGCACAATTGGGCCCCATCGTCCGGTCTTGATGGAGAATCTGGGGGGGTCGGCCACTTTTCCACTTACCTCTTATGGTATTTTAAGAGACCCTAGTTTTGTCCGATTATAAGCCTCACATTACTCTATAAATTTATTTTTATTTAGTATGTTATCTTCTTTAAATGAATCTTGTTGCTTTCATATTCACCAGAGACAGGTCGCAGTTTATTCGGGGCCATGTAAGTTGCCAATTTAGACTATCTAGGTCTCTAAGTGTACTAAATGCAGTACCCTCGCCCTCTAGTAGGTAAAATAGCCAACCCTGACATGACTACGTGGAGTCTGGAGGCCATCTCATCCTCTCTAATATCTCCATATGACCGAGTTCCAGACAAATAAGCTGGCAGATCCGATGTGGTCCTCTTTGCATCGCCTCTTCCCTTGATTAGGATTCTCAGACACTGGCTACAACCAGGTTTGAACATAATCCTAGGTGACGGCTTCACTTTTGGGACTATGTAAAATTGGCGATTTTGCTGTTCATGTGTCCACTTCTTGGGACCCGATGTGCCCCTGGCTGGTCATCATCGACCAGTGGGTGGGCAGTAAGGACTTTTACCCGGTTTTTGTAGGATGATATGCCCTTTTCCGATGGTCACGCATCATTAACTGCAACCACCTAGTCGACTCAAGCATGAGTATCAATTCGGTCGTTGTCAACCATCAATACTCTCTACCAGTCAGTATAAAATGACGCATGCCCCAAATGATGTCGTGATCATTGTGGATTGACGTTATAGTATTGGATTCCGACAGTGGTTCGATTCCACTCAGAAAGGCTTAGCAACCTTTCGGTTTTCACTCAAACCTGTCTCCGGATCTTTGTATTCCTTCCAGCTAACGGGCATCATAGTGTTGCCCGCTTCGCTTGTGGCCATGATGACGCCTAGTTCGTTGCTTGCGGTCGTCAGGTAATAATTGGCCTGGTCACCCAAAGAAATCTGCGAATGGGCACAAACAAGCCCACGTTAGCTCCCACTCAGGTATGTTTTGTGTCATAGCAATAAAAATAGCAGACTCACCACCTGCGCTCGTACGATATCCCCAGGCCTAAAGCTGTCGTAGATCTTTACGCGGTCCTTTTCTGTAGCGCGCACATCCTGCGCTCTCACGACGCCCTGCCACTGTGAAGATAACACTGCATCGCCGACAACGAGGATCGCAACGGTAGCCTCACGGGGGGTGATGCGCGTCACGCGACACAGAACGATATTGCCCACTTCGGGGAGTACTTCGCGCTTGTCCTGCTGCTCGGTCGTGCTGTGGCTAGTTGGCAAGACAGATATTGTTGGTAACGTGTTCGAATTGGACGAGGGATTAGATGTGTTCAGGGCAGCGATTCGGTGCATGCGCTTCGCCGGCCCAGGGCCCTTCTCTGGCTGTGTGATATTAACGGTGCCCAGTAGCGAGGAATAAAGGTTCGACTCGTGGATATGAGTACCCGGCCCCGCGACGTATTTACTGGACGAACCGAGCAGTTGGCCTGGTATGGCAACCGTTTGCGCCTGTGCCTGCGCCATGGTCAAACTAGATTCTTTGAATTGCTGACGTCGAAATGCAACTCTTATGCGGCTAAGGGAACAAATGTTAAAGTCGTTTCGTTACTTTTTCACCCAGGGCCGTAATGATGTAAACTGGGTACACCAATCAAATCGCAAGCTCTATAATCGATCGGTGTTTTGTGAGCTCTTCTGCCGATGGGACTGGGGTTCGACCAGAAAAACCAATAAGGAGGTGCGGTTCAATTATAGGACGATCTGAGGTCTTGGCATGTCTCCTTACCAAGTAGTTCTAAAGTTAAATCAGGTACAAGGTACATTGTTTGCCGAGGACCCGTCACTCTGTATCGCTGTATCCGGGACCCCGGTTTGGACCCCTAACGGAACTATCGCCAGACCGTCCGATGAAAGAACCTTGATGTACAGGCCTAACCTGGGTGAATTTGAAATGAGGACGGCTTACTAGGTTGGTATCCGTTGTTACTATGTAGTGTAAACAAATACGAATACGTCGAGCTTGTCTCGATATCTTTCCCACTGGTACTTGAACCGGACCTCACTCCGTCCGACACATTTACAATTTTTTAATACCTTGGATTTTTGCAGTCGCTCCTTTTTGCAGAGCTCATTCTTTTCAAAATTCTCAATTCTTTTCTCTTCTCATCTATTCTAGGTGTATAGAAAGATAGTAGGAGAGAAGAAAAGGAGAAGAGGATAATAACAACAACAAAAATGGCGACGAAAACTTCACAGTCCGGCGGGCTGAGCCGCCTCCTGACTATCTTCGCCATCGTCTTAGGTGTTTTGACGCCCGTCATCATGCTCCTGGAGCGCAATCTCGAGAGCTTCTACATCTTCAAGATGGACGAGCTACACGATCTCGCCCAGCGCGGTGTCAAGGCCCATGGCAATGATACCGGCGCTATCGTCAACTACATTGTTACGGAGCTCGCTGAGAAACACCCGAGGCACGTCAACCCCCGACATGACGACCCTGATGAGTGGATGTTTAACAATGCCGGCGGCGCCATGGGTGGCATGTACCTGATCCATGCCAGTAAGTTTTTCACATTTCATAATCACCTTCAGCGCAAAACAAGTACACGTACAGGCAAGGGGAGGTTAGAAAAAGAAGAAAGCAGATCATGGTCTAACACCGAACTCCCCCTTTAAACAGGCGTTACCGAATACCTCATCATCTTCGGCACAGCCGTGGGCACGGAAGGACACACCGGTCGACATACCGCGGACGACTACTTCCACATCCTGACAGGGGAGCAATGGGCCTACACACCGGGCGACTACAAGCCCGAGATCTTCCCCGCCGGGTCGGTACACCACTTGCGCCGGGGAACCGTGAAGCAGTACAAGATGCCCGAGGGCTGCTTCGCGCTCGAGTACGCCCGCGGCTGGATCCCACCCATGATGTTCTTCGGCTTCGCCGACGGCCTCTTCTCCACCCTCGACCTGCACACCCTCTGGCGCACCGCCTTCATCACCGGCCGCGAGATGGTAGGGAACCTCGCCATTGGCAAGTTGTAAAAATGAATTGTATATAAAGGTGGGGAGAATATTCAACGGTAATCGGGGCAACTACGAAAAATGGATGGACAACGGTTAGACGGAAAAAAAAGAATCCGTAGTTGCACAGAGACGGAGGCGGAAGACACGGCCGGGTCGCGGACATGCGGACGGAGTTCATATAGAATTGGCCGGGAACGCTAGATAAGTGTATCAAACATAGAAAATGTATCTACATCATCTATTCCTATCAAAGATGATCCTTTGGGTAGACATCATCATAATCTAATGTTAAAACAAATATGTAACTCCGGTCGCTGTCTCTTGGGCAAATGTGATTGAACCCTTTATATTCACGATGAACGATATATGGCAAAGTGCAAGATTCAATTGATCGAAACGCCATCCAGTAAATACATGCAGAAAAGACATACAACCACTCCAGCCATGCCAATGCCATATGGTACTCTATGCTATGCCATGCTCTATTCCACTCCACCCCATTATAGTTCGAAAGCAACGCGCCGCCCATGCACCGAACAAATCAACGCCGACCGTTCTAGTACCTATATCGTTATACAATGTCTTGTCGTATCATACAATGCCCACGTAAAACTTTCTCCAGGGATCCGTGCCGCCATGCGCCGACTTCTCCGTCTCCTTCGCTTCCAGCTCCGTAATCGTCTCCAAGACCCTCCAGTCATAGACTGCAACCCATTCGTGTTCACAATTCTTCTTTTTCAGATCCGCGGCCTTGATCTTCTCCAGGAAGGCATCCGTTGCTTCCTTTCGCCTCGATTCGACGAGACAGATCTTACGGACCCGACGTGCTTTGACTTTTCTTCGCCCTGGTGTTCCGTTTACTGTAGATTGGTTCTCCCCGCTGTTGCCTAAACCCGTGGCCGTACTCGTGCCCTTTGGCGGCTCCAGGGCATTCCATACCCGAGGGTCAAGAAGCGGGTCGATGATGCCGTGTTGGGTCAGCAGATTATCGGTGACCCAGGCATAGCTCGATATGCACGGGGCCAGTAAGATAGAGCAGTCAGCAAGGAGACATTCACGACTGGCAAGTGAGCATTGTGCATGGTTCAAGTTGCTCGTCTTGCCTTGACTCAAATTTATAGTGGAATGCCGTCGGGTTTCGGAAATTTTGCTGGGAGAAGACCTCATCTCCGACGCCGTATGGTATATAGTAGGCGAAGAGGGAGCAGGCTGGTTCTCTATATCCACGCCGGCATTCTGTATTGATTGAGCGGACGAAGATAACGGTGTTTTCCTAGCTTGGGACTCAACAGGATGCTCTGAAACATTAGTATTAACCTGGCTAAGAGGTTCTCGATGCCGCGTGCGAGTAGGGCGCATGGGTGAACTGGGTGTGGCAGCTTGCTGGGATGAGGCAGGCGAATATGTACAACGTCGCTTGGCAGTCAGTTTTGACCCTGACTGCTCAGTCGTACATCTTTTGGCGTGTCTGGGGGTTGATATCGTCGAAGAGTTGGAATCGCTTTCAGTACCGCTTTCCGTGCTATCAACAACAGAAGACGTTAGGGGCGCAGGTAGGTCAGGTTTGATTGAACATGCAGTAGCTTGGTATGATACTGATGCCTGAGACGACTCTGATGACTCGGATGATACAGACGATGGCGACGACGGAACAACCTCTGAGCAGGTAGTCGCTTGGCTCGTTACATCAGCTAAGGCCCTTCTGTCTATCTTTTCCAACGCCTGTACCCAATAGCGCATCTCCTGACTATCGGCTTCCTCGGGGGTATTTGCTGCTGCTTCGGCTATTTCCTGTAGCTCGGCGAAACCGATAGTATCCAGGTACGACCTGTCGTAATGTACTTTGGCAACTTGTGGGAATCGCATGCTCCAGAAGTTATTATTTGGTTCCTTGTCAAAGGCAAAGCACCGCATGTCAAATACCAACGGGGTGGGGAATATATCTGTTGGTCTCTTTGCCAGCATGCTTCGGCTATAATCCAGCTCGAAGGATGTATTGTCCTTACAAGGCACCGATAGTACCCTATGTTGAGCCCAGAAGCTTGACAACGTCGGTCCAGTGAGTTCAACAAAGTTTGTTACCCTGAAACGGGGCATCTCAGTTTTTGCCCGGGCCTGGTGTTTATTCTCCAGACACCCTATGAAGAAATGAGTCCATTTCACATTAGGCATCCGGTATTCCTTTGCCTTTGCCGCATCGTAGCTTGCACCTACAACAGCAAAGTCACCCACATCGCCCCATCCTTGGATATATTCTTTCTTCAGTTTTATGTTGAAGCAGCCGTGATTTCTGTTTCTTATATTGAAGTCGAAATAAGGTTCGTTTGGTTTCAGTACAAGTCCCTCCCCGCGAGATGCAATGCATTGGGCGAATAGCTCTCGTAATGTCGGCGCTGCTGCTGATTGCGAAGTAGATATGACGGTTCGAGGAACAAGCTCTGCGTAGCCCTTTCGACATGTGACAATTTCACGCAATCTTCGAAATCGCTCTCTGTTTTTGATGCCAAGGAGAGACTCCTCGTCAATTAGGAGCACATCAAAGTAGATAATCATTAGATGCTCGTACTCATGTGGTCTAGCAACATGTGAGTTTCAAGCACAAGGTGTGATTACGAGTGACTTACTGCGAGTCGTTCGTAATTCCCAAGAACGAGCCCGAGCGGTTAACATGTTTACGGATCTTGTGAAAAGGAAGAATCTTGTGTTCCTAACTCGAACATGTTAGCGCATACACCAATTGAAGTAGGGCTAGAAACTTGCTTTGGTACTATATACTACAAGTTCACCTTCTAGGATGCACCCTTTAGAAAGGGGACAGTCCTTGCTGCCTATTTTAAGAGAGTCACGTATTACCCTGTTCTCATCATTAGTCAAACTCTAAGGGCCGCAGCACGATTTGACTAACCTATGCAAATGGACTCGGTCCGCTGTGCTATCTTTACCGCTCTTCGAGAAGATCTGGATGCGATTGTGAGGTTTGCGCAGGTCAATGTGAACCTGGCAGTATTCCCCGTCGATTTTCTGCTCACAGGCAAACTCTCGTCCCCGTAACATATCCATGCAGTGTTTGATGCTTCTTCCTTTAAACCAAGGTTGCCTCCCGACCTTTGTTCCAAGACGCGGTTTCAGAATGCTCGCAATAGCACTTGACTCGTGGGAATTTTCATCGATATGTCGTATAAAGGCCGTCGCGACAGAGAGATCATCCCTGATCTTCATCATCTGAGGAAGGAGGGGATGGTAGTTACGGAATACAATATGAGCGTCCAACAGAACCGGCTGGTAATTTTTTAAAACCAGCCTGGTAAACCATTTCGCATCCCGGGAGCCAAGGCGAGTATATATTCGAGCCAATATCGTGTTCGCATCACGCGAATCGGACGCCGGATGCAGAGCTTTGACCGCTGGTGAGCTGAACCTACAGGATGCTGCAAGACGGCTCAAACTACCATCAATCTCTTCTACAGTAATCTGACTCGTGTCATCTCGAGAGTTAGGCTAGCACTTGTCAGCTACTTTAAACCTTGTATAGCAAAACATCTCTGTCGGCGAACAGAGCGTGTGACGATTAAACCTACCGTTCGAGAGAGGATACACTCTACACAATCGGCCAGATCTACGCCAGATCCCGACTCTGTCCATCGTCGCAGTTCCGAGACCCTGGATGCCCCTAACAGCAGAGCCTTGCCAAAGATGCTCTGCAATCTCGGTGCTTGGATGTTGTAAACCCGGTCCGTCCTTCTCTCGGGCAATAGCGTGGAAATGATGGTGCTAGGGTCGGTACCCGGCGCATCAATAAGAGTACGATGCTTTTGGAACCAGCTTGCAATTATTAACTCCTGGCGCGTCTGCTTCCCAGAAGGTTTACAGGTTTCATCGTAAAGCTGCTGCAGAAGATCGCAAATAAACTCGTAAGGAAATGGCATGGCAGCTTCAGCATTGAAGATTAGTCAGGGCAATAATATAAGAGACTGTAGAGAAGTGTACTCAAAGAAACGGCCTTAGACGAGGAACAAGATCAGGGAGAAGCGCATAGAGCAGCCAGATATATACGCCGTAGCAAGCAGAATAAAGCCATTGCAAGCCTGAAAGCGAGCGCAAATCAATGCCTCAGCTGTGCTGATTCCTCCCTTACTTTACTAGGCTGTTGTTTGCTGCTGCAATTTGTGTCACTTGACAAAGAAGTCAGACTCATCAAAAGGCAGCAAACAACCAACATCCCAACTTAAGACGAGTCAGGCAAAAATGGCTGCTTCTGATTTGTCGGCGCGGGGTTTAAATGGACGCGATGTCAATAACCCGTGTTCACGTGCTATTTCACTTTACTGGCACATTGTCTTCGCACAATAATACAGTAGGCAACAATACGTACCTGCCTCTAGACTGTGGAGAATAGGCGGGTATTTGGGGTACGTACCCAGGCACCTGCAGGCTCGGTAAGAACCCCTGGCAGCTGAACACGGCTGTTCGCTTTCAGTTTCGCTTTTTCCTGAGATACAACAATACACTGTAACTTCCATGTAGCTCCATAAAGGGGGTTTCACCTGTCGTCAGGTTTCTGGATCTTCTAACCAGAAATGGTCAGTTGCCAGGGTAGCATTGGCAGAGTCTTCTCAACCCCTTCCCCACTTAGTGTCGTGACCTGCAGGACATCATTTCGTCTTGCAGGATACAATAACGCTACTCTCCGCAACCACAATGCAAAACCACTCCAAGTCTCTTTCCACCAACTTCGATGTGTTAACCACTATCTATATACGTAAGGAATCATTATACGCTAATCTGTGGAAATCTTGTTCATGTGTCTGCCCCTGAATTGCACGATTTGCTCGATCCATCAGCCAAAAAAGAGTCAAGCTTTGCCCAAAAAAAAAAAAAGCCAAGTGTTAAGGTACTCTTTTATTTTGCCCAAACCGCATCTTACTGGTTTATCTGGTTTAGCCACAGTACTAGCAGTTGACTGGAAGTGGAAACACCAACACCATTAGTGCGTAACGGAATACAGACAGAGGCAGTGGCAGTACCTCTTACCTGGTAGTCTGCTGAGAGTATTGTGTAGATGTGTTTTTGCATTGTTAGTACTGTCGGTACTGTCGGTAGTAGAATAGGTACAAGATATACCTTACACAGTAGATCAAAACAAACGCCCTGAGTGACTCGGTACATACGCATACGTCTAGTAGGTTAGGTGAACTTTGCTTATTATCCATTATCCCCTAGCTATTGCCATGGAAATGACACTCTGCTCACTTAATATGCCACATTTAAAGCAAAACATTGACCTTCCCGTCCGTCTTTCGCCAACTCTGCATTGCCAGTCAATAGTCCTTCATTCAATATTAAGCTATAGTTTGCCGTTTCGACAATTTATATACGCTCGTTGTTGATGTGTTTTCACATCGATCCGCCACGATCATTACGAATGCATTCGCCCTGCTAGATCACTAGTAACGGCATATCTGTTTGTGTGACCGGATAACTTCGACAGCTGGTCCAGGTTATCTTTCTTTGCTTCTTGCCTTTTGTTGTGTCTGGAAATGGGATCGATCGGCTCTCGTCGCCTCAAAGTCCAACGTCGTTCGCTATTATTATTCGCCGCCTTGGCTATCAGCTGCCCCTGACTGACCGCCCTATCATCTTCCTGGAATTATCATACCTGGGTGGTTAATATAGGTGGCACCAGCGCTGATTGCAGGTCCCAGCTACACGTTTTCAACTTCCTGCGTTACCTGGTTATTCTTCGGTCAGGGTACCCTCCAATCTCGGTCTCCCAAGCTGTCAACACAGCTTCGTTGTTTTTGTTTTGGCTTTCACGCTCACTCTCACTTTCCCGGCCACGTGCATCTTCACCACTGCAAACAGAGCAGTCATCTCGTCCTGATCCATCACCTTCTGCCCTGGGTGCCGATGGTGGATTGTGTGGCGGTGACTGCAATTCACTTCATCTGTCCATGAAATCACAACAACTCCTGCAAATCTGCTTGGTCACGTCCTCTTCCTCCACTCTTTTCAACGATAAACGCCTCGGCAATATAATCAGTGTACTGTACTCGCGAAGATCAGCATCTGCTTCCGGGAGGCACCAGAGGCACCGCCGTGCTCCGTGTGCCCATTCCACTCCTTATTACCACCACACCCAAAATCAGCGCCGGCGTCTCATAGGTGAACCTTCCAATTGTCGTTCTATTCAAAGACTTTTAAGGCCATTTTCTTGGGCAGACATGGGCTTAGAGCACCGTCTATCGCGTGCCGCTTCTGATGCACCCGTATCTGCACCTGCGTCTCTCGACGCGGTTATAAATGCATCTAGTACCGACTGGAAGCCAAATGATTCTGCACCACCTGCAGCACACGTGCCTTTGCCAGATGCTGGCCAGAAACATCAGGTTACAGAACATGAACCAAGTATAACAGACGAGCCGTCAGGTTCCATGCCTCCTCCTCCACCACCGCCAGCGACAACTGAGACATTCGAGACGCGCTCCACTCGCTCTACGTCATCTGCCTCTCGAAATGCGAACCGACTTTCTCTGACACTACCAATTGCACTACCTGACAGTATATCCTCGAGACCCACACCGACGTCCTCGGTGCCGCCAACGCCCGTAGACGTTACAGCCTACAATTCCCTTTCCGACTCGGAAGATTTCATTGTCGCCATCGCGGCGCAAGAGCGTCGAGTGTTGGAGTTACGAGAGGAGCTCACACGTGCTGAATCGGAATTAAAAAGGCTGCAGCGACAGTGGACGATATCAGAAGCTTGCAAAATGAGACCTTCGAGCAAAGTTGTTGAGCCTCCTCGGAGTTTGGCACCAGCTGCCACCTTGCAGAGCGGCCGTAATGAAAGCCCACCCCCGAAGCGCAGTAGTGAACTCGAGAGAAGAAAGGCGATTCTTCTTGCACAAAGCCAAGGGACCCCACGACAACACAGAAGGACCGTTATTCGCGGCGGCCATACCCGTACCCTATCCCTGTTGTCACCTACTAAGTCGGTCACAGACGTGCCCATTCACGAGGATCAGGACCTTGTGCGGTCGCCAGATTCGTTCAGCAGCCGCTCATCAAGTACAACTGGATACCCTTTGAATAAACGTGCTACGTGGGCGCCACTCCAGACGCAGCAACCTGTTGGCGTGAAACAGCTTGCAAATGATTTCAAGCAAGGCCTCTGGACATTCGTCGAAGACCTCCGGCAAGCAGCCGTCGGTGAAGAGTCGGTCTCAGGGACCACGCATCGGACTCTGGAGATGGGTTCAAGACCGGTTAGGGCGGAGGTCGATCAAGACACGATACGTGCATCCACGGCAAACCGTGGGCGCATTCCATTCTCGCCCGAGTCGGACTCACAGCCAGACACGCCATCAGATACCCCGAGCAGATCATCTACAAGCAGCCTCAACGATCGCTTTCAACACAGACGAACAGCATCACGACCAGAACCCCGGGCTAGGAAACGGTTTTCTTGGACGCCACTGACGTTTGAGAGCCTCGATGATGACGATTGGTCGAATTGGGATTCGCCAAATGTCAAGACGTCACGATGGAGCGGAAGCACCGTGAACGGAGAGGCCATACCAGCCATCCAAGAGAGGGCTGATGAGAACGAAGCTACACTGTAAGAATGCACCGCCCAGCTCAAGACCAGAAATGCACACACACAAAGTAATATCAGCCTCGTTCAGCTTTCTAATTAATTTCAATAGAAGAGGAAAGCGTTCGAGAAACGATCTTCGACCATCATCGCCGCCAATGACGCCGAGCAAGCTCGAAGAGCTTCCCCAGGCCATTCTTAACCGTCTTACACCTAGCAACATCAAGACCACAACGTCAAACTTCATCAGGGATTGGGAGCGGAGTCTGTCACCACCACATTCGACTACATCTGAAGCAGGTTCTCCGCCCTTCCCAGGTGATATACCATGAATTCCGCAGCCTCGCCGGACGAGACGTCGACAGGTTCTTAGGCATGGGAAGTTAATGATTGTGGTTGACGGTAGCCAAAGTTCTAATCGAAGGCTCTCTGGGAAACATATCAGCACGTCCGTGCGAAGAGGACGGATGGGCATAGAAGCTTAGACGTGTACTTCTACGATTAATGATACTAATGATAAATGATAACGTAATAGCAGAATGCTGTCGTTGTACGTTGTCAGATTTCTACACACCGGTCTTGTTCTTTAACTAGTAGGCAATGTTTGCCTCCGGCCTGCGTTACTCAAACATATCAAACCCCCAACCATCTGTGAATGAGACAGCACCACTAATCTGAAAAACCCACTGCCTGGACAAGACTATGGCCTAGGACTTAAAACACGTGTACGTTGTGATGTAGCAGTTGCTTAAGTAACTCGTGTATATTGACGTGTAACACTTGACCTCCGGTGCGTTGTCTTTATCATGACTCCTGGTATGTGGCCATGATCATGAGTCTTTTGCTTCAGTAAGGGAAACTCAGTTATCATCCGATGTCGCAATAAGACACAAGAGAATTTGTAGACAAATTGAGATTAGCACAGCCATGCTACGCCCTTCTCACAACGTTGCAACAAAACGCAGTTGCCCGTTCAATAGGCATGATATCGTTTAACATAGGGTACCGCTATAAGTAGTAACTGACTTTATAAGATTTGACGACATTCTCAATATAACCCTCTGAAAGTAAATGAATACAGATCAAGTAATCAGATACTGGCCTAGTACTATGCCTGTAACCATCTCAGATGAACTCATCATAAGTTCATTACACCTGACAAGAAGCTGGTCATGGGCTTTGCTGGACTGCGACGCTCGCCCCACAGGCGCCGACCGGAAGGCAGGTGTGCGGGGCATGCAGGGCCGACTTATAAGATATCAGATCCGATATTTATCTTAAATACTCTATGCCCAACCTCAACATCACCCAACATTCAGCGGTATTAAACAAGTGAAAGTTCATAGAGCAAGTATACTATTGTCTGAAATAGAGGGATAAGTTTTCAATAAGAGGGTGAACCAAATCAGAAAGACAGATCATGGACGCTCTATCACCAGAAGCCCAAGCTAGGCGAGCAGAGCTACCAACGCCGAAGAGCACACATTCATATTGGCACCGAGACCCGTCGAAAAAGCTGCTGAACCACCGCACAACTGAGGAGATCCCGTCTAATACCGACGTCCTCGTTATTGGAAGCGGTATCAGTGGCACATTTGCCGCTCGAGAGCTAGTGGCGGGAGGGAGAAGCGTGGTAATGCTTGAAGCCCGAGAGGCTTGCTGGGGTGCTACGGGGCGTGTTAGTTCTCACCAAGCATTCCCCCTTTTCCTTTTTCTCTGCTACATCATGACCACACATTATTTTAACACCAGATTTCCATGATGCGGAATAAAGATATCTCACTGACGACTTACAGAACGGCGGCCACTGCCAACCCGGGATATGGAATACTGAGGCAGAAATCGCAAGATTCGAACTCGCCACCTTCAAAATGATCAGAGATCTCGTCGCAGAGTATAAAATCCCGTGCGACTGGCAAGTCGTAGGCGGCATGCACCCCATCTATACTGAAGAAATCCTCGAAGCGGCGAAGAAGCAGATCCAGCGTCTACGAAAGTACGAGGACCTGAAAGACAAGGCCCAATTAATCCTAGACAAGGACGAGCTCACGGCACGGCACGTTCCAGAGGCGATAGGGGCTATATACCAGCCCAACGCCGCCAAGCTGTGGCCGTATAAGCTCGTTGCTTGGGCGCTGGAGACACTCCTTGCGGAGAATGATTCAGGGGCTTTTAACTTACAGACGAACACGCCTGTTACGCGCCTTGAGCGGGAACACGGCCACGGCCACACATGGGTCGCGCACACGTCACGAGGGAAGATCCACGCGCGAGAGGTCCTCCTGACCACGAACGCATACACATCATATCTTCTCCCAGCGCTCACCGACGTCATCGTTCCCATACGGGGCCAAGTATGCGCCTTACAGCCGCCGGAGGAGGGCGTGCAGCTCCTGCACAGCTACGTCTGGACCACGGACGCGGGGGACCAGTACCTGATCCATCGCGGGGCCGAAGACACGCAGCTCGGAAACGGAATTGATAGGAGTATAATCATAGGCGGCGAAAGACTGGTCGCTCCAGAAGGCGAGGAGGGCATATCCCGCGACGATGCCATTAACCCTTCAATTAGCGTGGCGCTCCACCGCAGTCTCGTGGACGTGATCAAGTTATTGCCCGCCGGGCAGCCCGAGCGCGATACCCTCCGCTCGACGTACGAGTGGACGGGCATTATGGGTTATTCGAGGGATACTCAGCCCTGGGTTGGACGCGTGCCGTCGTCTGTTGCTGTTGCGCAAAGCAGTGGTAGTGGTGGCAGTGTTGACGTTGAAGGACTGTGGATTAGCGCGGGCTTTACAGGTCATGGCATGCCCGTGGCCCCGAGGTGCGGTATCGCGGTCGCGCAGATGATTCTCGGGAAGAAAGAGGATGTGGTGAAATTGCCTGAGGCCTGGGTTCCGAGTGACGCGAGGATTGCCCGCGCGCGCACTATGGAGTTGCTGAGGTCGATCGAGGAGATGGTACTGTCCTTACCTGTCGAATGAATAAAGAAGGAGCGAGTAATATATAATAATATGTCCTAAGACCTTGCTTGGAGAGAATAGCAGCTTAATTCTTCGTCCTCCGGCACAAAAACATCACTAGTTTTTTGTGGAGTAGCAGATTGTTAATAAGAGCTGCGGTGTAGGAATACTGAGTTATAATACGCGCACGATTAAATCATGGCGGGCCAAACGGAACTGCAATATTGGAAAACGGTGATATGCATTAGACCATTCCGGACAGCTGGCCAAATCTCGTCTCAGCTAGTATGTGGCCTCTATAACCATACTCATAATCCTATGGCGCAGATGACAGTCCCTCTATCGTAGACCTGACCTGGGAGTGGCAGACTTAATGTGACCCATTCCTCCGACTTCTTCGGCGGCCACCATGTCTCTCGAACGCCTCGCTGATGCGAATGGAAAGCAAACCTCTACCATACTATGCCTAACCGCAACACTTTCGTGGCCAACTTTTTCTTTAACCTTTTCAGGTATGAGTTGTGCCAGTCACCTGCGATGGAAATCTCCGCAGCCATCATGTACATCCGATAATGCGAATATACCGGGGCGACGCAGTTCTACGGCCCGATCCTCCGCAATATAGAGGTTATAAAGGAACCGCTAGAAAATCTGGCGCTGTAGCAGGTACCCTCAGTATGGGCTATGCTGACTGATCTGCTTAGGATTCTTCCACCTAAGCACCCCCCTCTAGCGGCGAAGCGACCGAACTTGAGGGTTGTTATATAGCATTTGGAAACACATTATACCGACTACGCTGTGGCGGACTCTTTCTCGCCGTTAGCGATCGTCGCGTCTACCGAATTCCTAAGACTCTGAGCAGCCGGTGGTGGCATGTTCTGTTTAGCCCGGAGGGGTGATTTGGGCGTCGTCGTTTGACCTTTTCGATTCCATTGTTCCAACATGGCCTGTACTTGTGGCGCCCAGACATCCTCGCCCTTTGCTAAATCGGAGAATTCAAGGCAATTAGAGCTTCCTAAGACGAAGTCACCTTGTCGACTTCGACAGAGCTCGGCCATCATAGCGGAAGAGCCGACTTTCGTTCCTAAATCGTGGCAAAAGCTACGAACGTAAAATCCAGAAGTAACGGTCATCCGAATCCTCGCAGCAGGAGGCCCTTTGTCATCCCAAGGCAGGGGTGTATCAGCATCCGGAGCCTCGGGAATGAGGTTCGATCCTTTGCCCGGTTTAGGAGCAGCTGGAGGCATCTCACCTAGCGCACCAGACATCATTGGAACATCTTTCTGGCCACTCGACTTCTTCCGTTTGTTTTGTCGGTCGTAGACGAGAGCGTCGACTTTCTCGTCGGCTTTTCTCTTGAAACTCTCGTGTTCCGTCCGAGCCTTAGTGTCGGCCTCTTCCTCTTCGGGGGTGAGCTTTTTGGACGTCATCTGATCTTTTTCCACCTTCCAGACCTGCTCCGCAAAGCTTCTTTCAAAGTTCGTAGCTTCCTCCGTGGGCCAGCGGTGAGAGTGCGTGCCTGGCTCGTACCATTCCAACAACTCCAGCTCTGATACATCGACCTCTCTGGTAGCGATCTCCCGCGGTATAGGCTTGCCCTCGCGTGCATATTCGTAGAGAGGCTTTCCTTCCATCTTAAGCGCAGAATAAAGGGGGGGCATTTGTTGGAATTTCCCGCGAAACGAATTCAGAGCCTCCTCAACCATAGGGCGAGTGATATGATCGTAGGCCGTCTTCTTCAAAACCTTGCCAACTCGGTCGTACGTATCAGTGCTGGCCCCAAACAGAACTACGGTCTCGTAAGTCTTGGTGCAGTCAAGAAAAGACTGCAAGGACTTAGTGCCCTTTCCAACACCTAGGATCAGCACGCCGGTGGCGAGGGGATCTAAGGTGCCGCCATGACCCATCTTGACTCGGATGTCGTTCTTGCCAAATCCGCGTCGCTTTTTCTTATTGTTGGATTCTCGCGATCGGGCGGCGATCTCCTGGTCAATCATGGGTTTGAAAAGGGCAGAAGGGTTGAAGTGGTGTTGACAGTCCCGAATTACTTGCGCAGAGCTCATGCCTATCGGCTTGTTTATGCCTGCCAAACCCCCAAAGGTCAGTAAAAACCATTCAAAGCCATTAAGCATAGATCATGCAAGTAGGTAGGCGAAGAAAAATTTGCTAAGTCAACCATACCCAAGACACCGTCTAAGACAGGCGCAGTTGAAGATCTGGACGCCGCCATCTTGACGAATCTAGCGGCTTTCATCCGGTAGAGTGCTAGGACTCTAGATCAAAAGACGGTCAGCAAGTAGACATTAGTTAGGTATAATATCGGACAAGGCCACAGTAAAAAAACGGGCAAATAATTGTGCTGCGACAACCAAGAAGGGAATTGGATACTGGAATATGACAAGTACAGAAGAGCTGAGGACTTGTCGCAAGAAAAAAAAAAAAAAAAAAAAAAAAAAAAAAAAAGGACAGAAAT
>Ga0247782_1000455_pt1 | contig 26172 bp, 15 predicted proteins | sample UWRJL019104C5_FD_179928 | JGI IMG/M metagenome (GOLD analysis project Ga0247782, IMG submission 179928) | Plant litter microbial communities from Arlington Agricultural Research Station in Wisconsin, United States - UWRJ-L019-104C-5 | ecosystem: Environmental > Terrestrial > Plant litter >...
TTTTTTTTTTTTGATTGATTTTCATGTAATAAGATGTTACGATGAGCGGCTTGGCTGTATGGCTTGCCTCACTAACCACTCGCGTACTAGCTCCACACGTCCGTTCCCTGGAGAGGGCTGAGAGTGAAATATAACCATATAACCTAGCGCTGTTCAGAATCGAACCTCACTCCACTATTCAACTACACCCTTGAACGCCACTCCAACACCCCAGGGGACCTGCAAATATAGGTACTATGTACAGATGTAACTGTACAGTAGATTAAACTATAGATCTGCAGATGTACCGCTTACTTACTCGCTTGCTCATTCCGTCTTCTTTCATTTCATGTCCGTCCTCATTCCATGTGCTCCGTTTGGTAATGAGGCGCTCGGAAAGGCCAATCATAGCTAACTTAACCTTGCAACAGGTCAAACTTGAAGGAGTTGTCGATCAAGCTCGTTTGAAGGGGGGCGGATAACAAAAGGGTCTAGACGAACGTGAGACGTTGCCAAGATCGATGGCATTCTGTGCCTCTACCGGTACAGCAATACTTAGGTAAGTGCAGATGTACTCGTCCAGCCTCGGTTAAGCCTCAGCCACACAGCCACCAGTACCTAGTAATAGGGGTGGGCTTAGAGCCATAAGTACGGAATATAGCGAATGTTATTAGATATATCGCCTTCTAGGCATGTAATTAATGATTTTGTCTTCATGTCTTACGAGAGAACAAACATGTTCGCATTTTAATCTGATGTATTTTTAATCGTCGTCTCGTATCGAAGATCATTATTGGGGTTGTGACCCTTGCTCACCAAAGAGGAAACAGCATGCGCTTCAAGTGTGCCCCGGCCCGCCTAGAGATCTCGGGGCTGGGGACTCCCGGACTGTTTTGGCACTGGTGCTTGCAGGTGTGTTTTGGTGCCATGTTTCAGCACAAGCTTCTGCCGCCTGCCAGCCGGCGGGAAACCCAGCGACAACCGCCTTCAGCTACCTACCTGGGTAGGTGCCCGGGCCGATGGAATTGTTAGAATTGTTTGAAGTTTGAACGGTTGATGATTGACTGGCTAAGTACCTACAGGTAGGGCCAGCTGCCGAAATGCCCGACGACTCATGATTAGAGATACCACAGTACGGATTAATCCAAAACAGGGTCCTTTTCGGGGCCAATTCCCTATGCAATCGTAACCCGCATCATACATCCTCAGCTGGGTAGTGCTCGGTACGGTAGCCGGAAAGTTGATATGCTGTTGTCAATCATGGTCCCGACGGGTGCTTGCAGGGCGAGAGCCTCGTTATTCATAGTTGAGCGCCGGTACACCAGACATCAGAGGGGGGAGGTCCCATGATCTTCGTTTTACCCATGGGGGCTCATTTGCAGAATCTTCTCCCCAAAAGCCTGTTTTGAATGGTCCTTTAGTTGTTTCTTTTCCAATAATTTTTTTTTTTGCATTCTATCTATCCACATAATCTCGTGGTTTCTTACGGTCTCTAATTTTGTCTTTTCTAATACCACCTTTCGCTCGCGCGCACACATACTGGATGGCCGTGATGTGGTCTTGACATTTGCTGGCTTGACAACCTTCGCTCAGAAACGTACCTCGAACCTGTGGTACTCTCTGTCTAGGAAGTAGCTGGGTAACTCTCTTTCCTTGAGGAACTACTTCTCAAAGGCCTGAAGGTGGCAAGCATCAGTCTCTTTTCTGTCGTTACCGTTCTCTGATATTTCCTGAAAGAGAGAGCAAGTTCTGCTCGCCAATGGTATCGTCAAAGTATAGACTGTTCTTAAACACACCCACATATCACGATTACCGCGCTCTCATCCCTTTATCTACCATAAACCCAAACCCCGATCATGGAGACTTTATCGACCCAGGATCTCAACCTCACGCGACAGACAAATGGCATACTACACCAGATGCAGGCTAGTGATCGCATGATCTACTACTTAGCGATTGCGACCATATTGCTTTGCGCCTGGATTTTTCATTCCCCTAAGCAGCAACAGCCTGCCATCTCAGCACCATTTTACCGAGTATCGCGAATGAAGTGGATGTTTAACGCCGACGCGTTAATAAAAGACAGTTACTCTAAGGTTAGCCGGCTTAATTCTTGGTGAGGTAAACTGAGCTGATGACAGAATGTTGCAAAAAGTTCCGAGATAGGGTATACCAAATAAGATCCACAGAGGGAGTGCGCGTAATAATACCGCCAACACTCGTTGGTGAACTTAAAGGGCTACCGGAAGATACCCTGAGTGCCACGATAGCGGTCAGCGAGGTTGGTTAAGTTATGACTTTCAGGAGACCCGGACTGTCGTAGCTGATTCTATTATCGAGCAGGCTATGCTGAGCGAGTACACGCACCTGTCGGCGGATGCTCATTCAGATGTCCTGACACATCTTGTGAAGACTAAAGCCACACAAAACCTCCCGCGAATGATTCCGGCCCTGAAAGAGGAGTTGCAGTTTATTATGACTACAGAATTCCCCTCTTGTGAAGGTAAAACCCGCCTAGGTCATCTTTGGTGTCTCGCTACGTTACTAAAAGGGGATCTCAGACTGGACAGCATTTAAGATACAACCGTTCATGGTCCGGTCGGTTTCTCGCCTGAGCGGACGCGCCTTTGTAGGGTCAGTGCTATGTCGTTCGGAGGAATGGATGAAGGTCAGCGTGGACTTCGCCATCACGGCGTTCGTGGCAGTGATAAAGCTGCAATTCTTCCCACCGTGGATGCGGCCCATGGCGCAGTATCTCGTGTCGGAGCTCAAGACGATCCGGAAAGATCTTGCCAAAGCGCAGGCCATGCTAGAACCCCTGATCGAGGAACGACTAGCGAATAATGCTGATACGTCGGGGTACGGGGAGAAACCCGACGACTTTATCCAATGGCTCTCGGACGCTCTGCCGGACAATGAGAAGAGGGATTATTTCACGCAGGCAAAGATGCAGCTCTTGCTTAGCGCTTCGTCTATACATACCACGAGTAACCTTACGACGGACTGTATATACGACCTTGCTATACACCAGGACATGCAGGAGATCCTGCGAGAGGAGGCTCTTGAGGTATTCGGGGAAGATGGAAGCGGTTGGGATAGAAAAGACTGCATGGCAAGGTTGAAAAAGATGGATAGTTTTATCAAGGAGTCGCAACGGTTATCTGGGAACGTCAGTAAGTGAACCTGGCTTGATACTCTCCACTTTCTCGGGTTCTAGCGGGGAATTTACGTCGGATTGCTAACACGAGAACAATACAGCGTCTTTCATTCGTAAGGTCATGAAGCCGATTAATCTCTCAGATGGGACGTATCTCCCACCTGGTACCAACTTGCTTACGCCGCTGGCGGGCGTCGGGCTCGACGAGCGGTATTTTCCCAACCCTGAAGTATTCGATGGCTTGCGGTTCTGGAGGTTACGACAGCGGCAGCAGCAGCAAGGAGAAATACATACACGACCTACAACTCCCAATTCTCAGACGCTTTCTTATACCAATACTACACCCCCTAGGGAGTCTTCACCTACAACTATAAATTCCGACTTGGCAAACACTACCGCTACTACTACTACAATTACCACAGCTGCTACTATCACCGGCATTCCCACGCCTCCTAATTCCATCACACCCACCTCATCCCCGCCTCAATCTCCCTCTCTCTCCCCATCTCTCTCCCCATCTCTATCCCCATCTGCATCCCCTTTATCCAAGTCAACCACCACCACTACAAACATTAGCAGCAAACACCAATTCATCAGCATAGGCGACACAAGCCAAGACTTCGGGCTAGGGCGCCACGCGTGTCCGGGCCGGTTCTTCGCGTCACAAGAGATCAAGCTGATCCTAGCGTACCTGCTCTTGAACTACGAGATTAAGTTTCCTCCTGCCGAGGGAGATCAGCGAATGAAGGAGGAGAGGCGGCCGAAGCCTATCGTTTTCATGATGACAAAGAGTCCCTGTCAGGATGCTGAGGTGTTGTTTCGGAAGAGGCGGAGAGGAGGGGGTTTGAAGAGTAGTTAAGATAGGGGAAGGGGAAAAAGGGAAAAAACTGAAGAGAGGGAAGGAGATGTATATAATGAATTAGGATTTACAGGTTTTTTTTTCCTCCCCATATAAGGAACATAGACGAGACGGATTCGCGGAAATGCTCGGGGCCCCTTACCTAAAGTACGTAAGGTAGTAAGTAGATTGGCCATCTACTCGGACTGTTTTGGTTTGGTGGTGGGCATTGAGCGAACTTGTCTATACTCAGGTAGTTTAGATACCCAATATAAAAAATAAGTATACCCGATGAACGAAGTAACTTAAGTAGTCTGATACACGCCTACTAACTTAGACCACATAAATCCATATAGTGTTATATGGTAGCAATCCTACTGCCATACAAATAGCACCAACATAATAACAGGTTCAAGCAAAGACGAAAAGGCATGATTTCTTGATCCAAAAGGATCAAAGGGTATCTCTTATAAATCGCGACTAGATATAGCTTTCAACTAATGGTGTATCTCTTCGCACGCTCGCTATGATTTGGCTTCCTTATCAACCGTTTTCTCTCTTTTGCGTAAAATGCCTTTGTTTGCCCCCGTTGCCGGTCATCGTTCGTTCGTTTGTTCGTCATCATCATCAAAGAGAAAGTCATGGGCCATGCCTTCGTACCAAACAACCAACAAAACCAAACACAAAATGCAAACAAACGCGCCAATTAAAACCTCCTCTCCGTACTAGATAATAGGGCATGTCCAATGTCGATCGCCGCGATGGATTGCGATTGCGACGAGAAGAGGTGTCGGTCCCTTTTGTGTCTAGTCCCGCTTCCAGAACCCTCTTCTCCCCGCCTAACAAAAATTAAGTCCGTCGTTCCAGCGCTGGTTGGGTGAAGCAAAGGTATTATGCAAAAATGATGAGAAATGTACAACGAATAAGAATGCGATATAAAGGTCCCGCCCTATCGCCGCGTTCGCTGAATCGAAAATAAAAAGGATTCAAGTTCAATCTTGACGAGAGCCTCCATATTCCAGATTAAAGGTCCCTGATTACTTCCTTAACTCCTTGCTTTGCTCCTGACCAGAAGCAGAAAGAAAATGAGTCTCGATGCTGTTCTCTCCTAGAGGCTCCGTCCTGCGGCGATATGGGTTTTGATATATGCATGTACATGTGATATATGTATGGGGGTGGTAGGTCGAGGGGCTATACTTCTCCTGCTGATAGGATGGCGGCGAGCCCACTCTGACCGGACCTTGTTGTAATGCACGGAGTATGTTTATAACAACATGATATAGGCTTGCGCCAATAAAAATCTTTAGTGAAATCTTCCGAGACCCGTTGGATACCGAAGTCCTTGACAGTTCCATACCAATGGAATACAAATATTGCAACAATAGAGGGGGGTGTCGAGGGATTGATGAAATGGGATGGGATGGAATGGTGTGAGGTGGAGAAGGGGTGAATATGTCGAGTAGGATCTTTGTGGGTGGGCGACAACTCTCAGTGGTCGACTGCAAAAGCCTTGCCTAGATGCTTGCGACACGACCCCTGGCTTCGGGCACTCGCGCATGGCATACCATCAGCTTCAAACTCGTGCCCCATTCTTCACATTCGGTGAGCAAAGGTCGGTCATTCCAGATACTCTTGGTCATGCCCGTCGGGACCTCGTAGCATCGGTTGTACCACCAACGCCCAACCTTTGAGACCATCTTCGTGATATTCTCGTCGCCTAGTTCGGTGTTGTCGTTCATCATCTCGGCTAGACTCCGCTCATCTTTTTTGCCATCCTTGCTGCGGGCATTACTGATCGAGCTCGCAACTGGCACACCTACGCGGCACGTCTTGATATCGCCGAATCCTTTCTTCCCGAGCAACCGCAGAATCAGGTCGGCAGTGCTGCTGAGGTTGAAGTCAGGACTTTGCTCGCTGACCCGCTCCTTGAGACGTCGGACTGCGCGTCGCGTTCGGTTGCCCATGTTGTTCAGATCGACGTCAAGCACAGACAATTCAATGAACCCCCCAGGCTTCAAAACACGTTCAGCCTCGGAGATGATGTTGCGATAGTGAGCCTCTGGTGCCGCCGAGGGGAATCGGAAGACGACAGCGGTGAAGCTGTCTGGACCAAAGGGAAACTTATCGGCATGGGAGGTGAATTGAATTTGGTGGTGGTTCGGGGGCGAAACGGGGAAGGATGCATTGGCCTGATGTGTTTTTGGTAGCGGTGCGCGAGGAGAAAGATTGAAGAAGTTTGCGGCCGGATATGTCTCCGCGGCGTAGAAAGACCAGTCATCGTTGCCTAGTCCGTCTAAGACTAGGATCGACTGACGCTTGAGGGAACCGTCGTCGTTGACAAGGTCCTCTCGAACGGGACTGAACAGAACGTGCCCAAATGTGAGCCACTTGCTGACAGTCATCGAGCCGACCCGTAAGTTCACTTGTGAGAGCGGTGTCTCTTGGCTGAGTCTGCTACTTCCTGAGCTCCGCTTACTATTCTTGGAGCTTCTCTTACTATCGGCTTCGGCCTTATCACCCTCGACTGAACACGAACTATTACGATTGGAGGATGGGTCGGGTTCCTGGTCGACCTTTTGTTTGTTATCGCTTCGGTCGCCATAGCCAGACACGAATTCGGAAACGGAGAACGGCGTCGTTGGTGGGTCAGCATCGAATCTAAAGGCGGCATTGATCCGCGCAGTCATGTCAGCGCTGTGGTGGCTGGACGTCGTGGTGGTTTTTGCAGTAGCGACCGAAATTCGCACATCTTGGACGGGTTCAGTTGTGAGGGTTGGTGACTCGAGGGGTTTCGACACCTTTTTGGCAAGTTTTGAGTGGTAAGTTTCGAGTGGGAACGGAACGCCACACGATGAAGTCGGGGACTGGGGCGCGTCCTCTAGCAAATCGTTGAACTCATCCCAAACTTCATCCTCTCCAAGGGGTGCCGACGGCTCTGGCACATGTGCGGTGTGGGCAAGGTAGCTCGATTCAGAACTCACGGTGCACTCGGAATCTTTGCGAGGGGGGAATGCAAGGAACTCTTCACCATTGAAAGCCTGGTTCACGTTAGAACGTACCAGCGATGCGGGTCTTTCTGGTGACTCGGCACGGGCGGTCCTCGATGCCAAAGACTCCGGCGGACTGGGCCCTTTCGCTATGGAGTCCTGATCCACGCTAATTGACTGCACCGGTGGTAATTGAACGCTGATCCGATTAAATGGTCGGGAAAAGCTCTTCGGAGACGTCTGTTCGGGACGACTGGTCACAACTTTCGGGATCCTACCAACCTGTGGGAGTCTACTAGGACGAGTCGCAGTGCTTTCGGCGGTTTCCTGTTTAACTAGACGCTTTTCTTGCTGAGGTTCGAGCTGCCAAATTCGAGGTACGGTCTCACTGGTTGGTTTCGAATTGATATGACTCGTATTGTTACTCGGTAGAGGCACAGGCGGCACTTGACTGGTGAGAGAACCAGCAGATGCTTTCTGGTCATAACTTGGTCTTTTCTCTACATCAGGAAGGGCTTCTGTTTCATTAGCGTCGGTGTTCGTATCCTCGAAGCGGTTGGTCTGTTCAGGAGAATCCATCATCGTGTAGAAAGCTGTTGCTTTGTTTTGAGTGGGCTGCACAGCCGCCGGCGCCTCATCTGCTTGCTTCTGTGGAGATGAAGAAGCCTGACTCTTGCCGAAGAAGTTCCATTTGCGTGGAGATTTGGCCCTCTTGGTCAGTTTTTTAGCAGGGGCACTCACTTTGGGAGGCTCGGGATCCTGCGGTGATTGAATGTCCGGGAACGAATCGTCCGTATAAATAGTTGTAGCCATGCTTGCGGCCGACGGCGCGCGGGTATCTATGGGCTTAGGGAGCTTGAATTCTGCATTGGCCTGGGATCGAAGCCCACGGATTGATCTCCTGTAAGCTAGCGAAGGCTTCGGCGCGACCGCTTCAGCTCCACTACTATTCGATGGACGGCGTGAGTGGATTGACGGCTCAGGAAGAGGAGACGGCCATAGGGTCTGACGGTTACTCTCCCCAGCGCCAAGAGATGCGACTGACGGATTTCGGGAACCTAAACTTGGTCGGCCCCAAGGAGCACTCTGATTGCTTTCAGCGCGGCTCAATTCAACGCCATGATTCTGATTCTCAACTACCTCGCCACCGGCAATAATGACGGGATTCATACGTTCCAGAAAAAATGCGTCGGCTGACAGAGTGCTCGGAAGACTCTCTGACGACGAGATGGGACCGGAAACACCACGCTGAAGATTCGAGGTTGTACTGCTACGTCTCTTGACTGCGCCAATCCGCCCGTACCCTTCATGGCCTGTTCCAGCTGCCGGACCCTTCCTAGGAACCTTCTCTTTCTTCTTTTCAACTGGAGTTGCTTCAGATCCCGATTTCGTCCGTCGGCCAAACAGAGTAAACCTGGACTTGAAAGTAGCAACATTAGGACTAGGAGGCCTATTCCCTTTTCCGGCGGTTTTGCTTGCATGGGAAGTTGCTGAAACACCTGGCCGTGGAGCTGGGGTGGCCTCCCGACTGAGAGACGGCCGGGACGCCCCCGTGCGGTCCTGACTGGTTCTTGGGGCTATCGTTGGAAGCAAGCTTGGCTGCAATTGCCCACTTTGGCGTCGTTCGGGGAGACTTGTAGAAGATAGGTTACTATGTATGATGGGGACCGGACCGCCGAGTTGAGAGTAAAGGTCTGGTGTCCCATCCCTACTCGGCCGGGATGGCGGCGTCGGCCTAGGTTGAGGAGACGGTATAGTACTGGGCGCACGATTGTGGGGGGATTTTGTGGGCTTAGTGGGCGAAGAAGACCTTAATACTGGCCGAACCAGGATCTGTGACTGATTGGAGGTTGTTTGCGTCTCATCCGTACTTCGGCCCTTCTTAAACTTCTGCGACGATTTTCTTGGGGGTGGACTTGGGGGCGGTGCCGCCCGGCCCCGACTGGTTTTCCCTTTTGTCTTCTCTTCTGCGCGTACCGTTGAGTTTGACGACGATGAAGTCAAAGCCTCCCTCACGGCAGCAAGGCCTTGGGGGTCAGTGCTAAAAGAGCCTCCTTCATTCGATATACTTCCGGCTCTTCTTCGGGTCACGGGCGGTCGCGTCTCGGCTGGACTGGCTTGTCTGACTCTGGCAGCAGGTAAACGCATCGGTGCAACAAGTCCGGGAGACTGGGAGCACATCGACGTAGGTGTCGTGTCTCGGCTATACGGACCGGTGCCGGGTGACTCCGAGAATCTAGTGGAGGGGCTTGCGCTGAAGCTGCTCAGCTGGCTATGGCTGCTAGCTCCTGAGAACTGAGGTGTTGGTGGTGGCAGGTCCTCGGTTGCAAGTCTGTAGAGCGCGTCTCGTCCTATAGCATCCTTTGGTATGGGCAGCTGAATGTTCCTATAGCGGTCCAATTCTGGGTAGATTCGAGGCTGCGCCATGGGTCGATGAGCTTCAACATGGTGCGCACCGCGGATTTCCACTGGGCTCTCCGTTAGGCTCCGATCCGAAACAGAATTAGCAGGGTCCGACGGTGTTTGTGGCTTGGGGATGGAGGAAGATGAGCCAGTTCGCCCAGAGTCAGAGCGATACCGGGTATGTTCGTGCGTGCTTGAAGGATCTCTCAACACAGTTGACTGTTTCCGGCGCAGTACATTCCTTGGTTTGGGGGGTTCAGGTATGCCTCCAACCGATCCTGATGGGTTTTGCATAGCCGCCCCAGTACGCGTTCGCGTTGACCAAGACTGGGTTTCATGGGTTAACGGAGGACGGGTAGCCACGACATCTGTTGGCGTGGTCAGCTTGGGGACAGCCTGCTTCTGAGGTAAGCGGCTGCTGGTTTGGCTGCGAGATTGTGTGTTGACCGGCGTAGTTGGTATGCCAATTCTAGGCTCTTTTTGCAAAGATGCCTTCATGATGCCGAGGGGCATTTCTCCACGAGAAAAGTCCAACAATGCTCCCAGTCGCCTAGACCTCGACTTCTCTCCAACGCCACTGCCACTAGCAACTGGAATCGTGGAAGCCATGTTGCTTTTTCCGTTAACGATAACAACAGATTGTAATATCCTCCAATCATGTTATAAGCCGACAAGCGATTTCATGATATGTTGAATACTTTGCTGTCTTCTAACTCATCAGCAATTTGACCTGGTTATTTTTGGTTATTTTCATATGGTACGAAGGGGATGCTTACTGTGACAACAGGGAATACCCGAATCGTTGTCATCAACAGCTAGGCGTCCCCAAAAAAGAAGTGTACATATGAAAATAAAAGAAAGTTGGGCACGCTTTCAATCTGGCCACTCTTCGCCGCCAAAAATTGCCCACTCTCTATAAAGAATGCTTATCCAATGCAGTTTACGTGAATAAGTCCTGTCAGAAACTTTGAGAATAATGCCGCAATATTGTAGGTAATCGAAGGATCAAGGACTGATAAGCGAACCAAAAAAAAGACTCAGACGGGAAGGCCACGGCAGGAAAAGCGCGTGTATTAGGGTGAATTGGGCGCAGTACAAACTGGCCAGAACCCTACTGAGCGAGGTGAGCCGTGCCGTTCAGAGACTTAGGAGTAAAGATCTGGGTGTGAAGAATGTAAAAACTTGGTGGGATGGTGAGGGGCCAGGGCATCTAACAGCTTTGGCGCCGGAGTCCGTATTCCTATATCAGGGCGGGAGGGTATCAGATCGGCCAGCAGAGGTCCTTAACGAAGCGACACAACGCGACGGCGTGTAGCAATGAAGCGCACAGGTTTACCAGCTCCCCAATCCACCCAAAATTAGGTGGTAGCAGAAATACAACGACAACAACAATATATCAAGGCTGAACGACAATATAAAGAAAGGTAAGATCAAAGAGAGGTAGCATCGGGAGAGCATCGGAGGATTCAGGAAAGCGAGATGGTTCTGGGGGTATATAAAATACTTCAGACGAGATACATGGATCAGTAGAATCTTTGCACAAGTCGACCAGTGCCAACCATGTACCCCAACAGCAGCTGCTGCGAGGCACCTACGGTGCTTGCTTGTTGGTTGGTATACTAGAGGCGAGAGGATCGCGTGGGTCACCGTGGCGTGAAAAAGACCCCTGTCAAAGGCCAAGGGGGTGACCTTGTCGCTGCCCACAGGAATCGCCGAGCAGCACAGCGGATTTTGCGGAGCAGTCCTAGGGACGATCAGCAGGCTAGTACCCTTCATGTACTAATACCGTGGATATGGACGGCATACCGCTACAGAGCCAAAGCCCATACCTACGTACATACAGCATAGGCAAGCCCACAACCTCAGCAAATTAGCAACGAGTCACACACGGCAAGACAAGCAGCCTGTGGAACGAGGAGGCTGCGGGTGGCCGATCCTTCGACTCGACAATGAACATTTGGAACTGATGAAGGGGCCGGCTAACAACCCTGACGATACGGTCGGTCGTCCGCCGTAGGTATTCGAGTCGTGAAGTGTAGAGACCTCGGCGAGCAAAAGAGACAGAGAGGCAGATAAGTGCGAATCAGTGAGCACCGAGCAGCGATCAGGATGATGTCTATGCGCCGTCGCTGCAAAGCAGCAAGGCGCTGAGCCAATCCACTGAGAAGTGGACGTGGGAGGTGCATATTCTGACGTCCTATGAGAATGTCGCAAAAGGTGCTGAACGATGCCATTCGTCGACGAGAGCCCAACTGCAGCCCAACCACAACCCCGGACGGCTCATAGAACTTTTCCTGGTTGGGGACAGTGGGATGGCCAAAAGACACTTTACCGGGGTAGAATGCGGGCAACCTTGCATTTCGACTAGCGGGCCCATACGAGCCAATGCGATAACGCTTGCCCTGATTTTGCGCATGTTGGAGCTTCCTCAGCGCGCTCACGAGATACATCTACATAGGTGGAACGGTAGAAATATCTCATAATCAATAATGGTAAATAATAAGAGAATGCTAACTGCACAATATGTTTTCAATTATATAATTTCATTTGAAAATCGAATTATCAGTGAATGATATTAGTACTGGGTGTTCTGCGTCCAGAAAGTTCCCGATCAGTCGAGAAATTAACAGATCATTCATCGCTAGAGGTTAGTATTGTAGTAGTATACCTAGCTGCGCCTGTAGAGGACACGGCAGGGCTGCTAATAGGCTACAATGCTACCTAGTAGCAATATGCTGTATACGTGCACAGCTAGTAGGTGGACGGCTATTTGCGGGGGGAGAGGCAACCAAGCGAAATACCGGTGACGGGCCCGTTGCAACGCCTGGTGTAGAACCCTGAAGTTAGAAGTTTTTAGCCGGCCATGGGTACCTCGCCCGATGCCCTACAGCATGTGCATATAGCGATGCTGTGGCTGTGAAAAAACAAGCTAACAAAGCATTTTACTTGCATGCAGTACAGCATATTAGTAAAGCCACGGGCCGTCCGACTCATCCATGAACCAAATTGTGAAAATCAGTGGTGCAAACGCGTCGTTGATGCAGCTAAATATTTAGGTTGGTATCTCAAATGCATTCTAGGCTATGCCTAGCAGCCTACATACAAGGCCCAAGGCATCCAAATCCACCTTGCTAGCAGAACCCCGGCTTAGACGGCCTCTGAATATGCCTGCCATGACTACCTTATTTCATATGATTCTTACTATAGCATGTCGGCGTCAGCATCTGTTAATCTCAGCGTATAGTAGTTGGTTGATACATGTGAGAAAGATTGGTAGGGATTAAGCATCTCTGTTAACACTACGAACACTTCCGCTTCGTATATTGTTCCAGATACTTCTCTCATGATCATGATATTAGAGCAGAACACTGGGACACCTCTTATTTCACATGATACCAGCGTCGTCTTAGCCAGTCTTCCTGTAGGTTCTTGAGGGGCATCTAAGAGGCACATGTGGAGCATATTATACATAGTACAGACTGTTCGGCAATCACATATGCACAATAGTTACCAAGAATACCAACCTAGTCCTAGACCAGCGGTTTCCGTCCTAGGTAGTCAAATTGCCACATGATAAGTGCGAAGTCGTCCCTAAAACACATCGGGTGAGCAACGTTAGACTATCGTATAGCGCATTGTCCTCACAAATACCTCCTCCCTTTTCAGGCATCGAAAGAAGCCCCTATATAGTCCAGTATACTTGCCACTTAGCCGCTCAACTTGAGCTTCATATAGGGACGTCTAAGCTAATTTTCTAGAAGCTTTGCTCGTTCCAGTAAAAGCGACCGTTTAATCTAAATTCGCTGGTAGCCACACTGGCCGGGCCCTCGAAGTGAGACATATTATAGTCTAAAGCAGGGGGCCCGCTGATGCAGGCTAAAGTTTCTGTTTTTCTGATTGGTGAAAGTGTTCGAATTTTGTCCCAATAAAACTTCACCATTGGCTGGTATCTTTTTGTAAGTAACAAGATCTTGCATGCCTCTATCCTTCTAGGCTCACGCTTCGTACTGTTACTACGGTTTTACTTGCGTGGGCTACCCTGTTGATCCTATCTAACCTAGTGGGCTCGAATGCAATTGCTTCTACGGCGTACACTCGCTTTCAGATATTATTAGTTCTCATGTACCGCCTGACAAAAGGCCGTGCTGAAGTCCTTGGTATTACATATCATTGTACTGCTGTATGTACTTATAGTACAGCAAACTCCTACCTATTAAACTCCTTAACTCCCGCAGGCGGTGGAGACATGGCGAACACTCGAGCTGAAAGTTGCATGGTCCGGGGAGGGCTAATGCGCCTAACAGCCATTCGCATCTTCTGAAGCTGCTTTGTCTGAGACATCTGCACGAGGTTGCCAGACAGTCGGGTCGTTCCATAGGTTCCCTTGCCCCAATTCTAATCATGAAGAAGAATGTGGCAAGTGTTGTCGTACTCGATCATTAGGCGGCCTAATTACCCAACATTGCACTTCGCCACAATCGTCCAGGTACAGGATGCGCATAAGTGTTACGTCGTGTCAAACGACTGCCGGTCCCATAATGCTGTTCCCAGTAGTATGTGCTGCTCGCAGGGGTACGATAATTATAGTAAAATGCTAGTTATAGAAGTATGCGATAACAGGGAAGAAGCAGGGCATACCCTAAGGCGAATCTGAGATGCCCGAATTTCTACCTCGCGATAGGAAGGGTCCGCTGTGGCTATGCTCATGTGGCTAGTGACGTGGCATCTTCACCGACCACGAATTCCCAAGTTTCAGAGGCATAATAGCATAGACTTGAATGTATAATAGAGGCAAGATCGTAAGCCGGGACCGGGGCTGTCCGTAGTGATCTTCGACTACTGGGTGAAGTCGCATGGCCCTGATGACAGAGTGTGTCTTACGTTATTCAGTTTTGATACTTGCCGACTTTCAACTCACTGACTTGAGTCTGACATCTACATACAAGTAGTTTTCCACAATAGGAAAACCGGCCCTAGCCTCGGAACGATCCTCTTTAGTGTCTTGAGGCTAACAAGGAGTTGCCATGGATTAGAACCCAATCGTAGCCGCCTGGATTAGAGTGACAAGGGGTCTTTCAGGTGAGCAGGGTATTTTTCATTCTCATTGGTCGGTATTGAAAAGCAGCTTCAACAGGATTCTTGAGAGTTGGAGAAGTAACGTGACGAAAATGGCATGGAAGGATCTTCATCCTCCTCGCTGAAGATATCAATGACTTGATCGATGACTGGCCGTGTCTTCTAAACCGACTTGACAGGTCCAACAGTCTATATAGGTGTTATCTCTGCTCAAGAGCCAACGAAATTCGCTTTTTGGACTTGGTTTTCCTTGTTCATGCAGGCAAAACTCAACTTGTGACTGAGTCCATCTGCAAATAGGCGTGTTGCGTTTGGCATGTTTCTATCTCTAACTTGTGTATCCGTCAGTGCTCAACCACTCAAACCGCGCCGAAACGCCAACCCAAAATATATGTAGCCAGTAATCGTTATTATACGCGTGTACTATGTATATTCGTATAAGAGGTCTTACAACCAGCAACACACAAAACAGATCGCTAGTGTGCGGCACTATGTATGTCTTAGACATTCCGATCCGCCCCGGGCATCATCTTATCCTTGCCTCGCGGACATGACACCTTACCAAGGCTTGAAATCAACGAATCAACCAAGTTGCCTTTTTGAAGCTGTCTAGAGAGTCCGTCGTTTGATTTACTCCCGAAATAACGTCTTGAGGCGCTTGATTATGTCAGAAAGAGATATAGCTGCTAATAAAGTATAAAGTATAAAGTATCTCTCATTTCCGCGCTGACACTTCCCTCGAAGCATCGGCTGCCAATAAGCGCGAGTCCCCTCGCATAGCGCTTGGTATTGGCGTCGATGGTTCAACTAGCCTAATCCCACTAAACAAACGGAAACCAATATAGAACTTCCAAGTGGAGTACACCAACATCCCCTATTTCCAGGGTATCGACAAAGACTCTGGCAAGCGACCGTTTTTGAGGCCCGTCCAAGTGCTCAATTTCGTGGGGTAACGGCCCTTTTATTCGATGGCCGACTTCTCGCGTGCATCCTGTCGACCCCCGAACCTAAAACTTTCATGCCTTGGTTCGGAGTCATATGAGCTTGAGGTCATATGACCTTCCAGAGCAGATCGGCCATTTGTTTTTTCTGTGCGATTTATTGGTGGTCATCTGTCATGGCGCCATGATAACGAAAGTACATAACTGCTGTTCGAAGCCGAAGAAGCCGGCCGGGCCATACAAGATATCGGAATCAAGCGATAAGCCTGCCATGCGACTATTGCGTGTTGTACTTTTGACTACTTTTCGATAGTCAGGCGTCAACTCGCAGCTCGCGGGACGCAGCTGCCATATCAAACCCCTGGGATCTCCATGTTTTCTATACAAAGGGGAAATGATGATGACCGGCCGAGGCCTGCAGTCATCTCTATGTATACAGACCATAGATAGCTGTCAATCTAGCGTCACCAGTCAAGAGTTCGACGGGACTTCTGTGTATCATCCAACCTCCGAGACATTTCTGCAGGCTCATCTCAGCTGCCCTAGTCGTGACATCCACATAGTCTTCATCCCGAAGTCGAGCCTCGGCTTCGAAGAACATAGGATCCCTCTCATTCTTCCTTTTCACCGCCCCCATGGCACTATGGGCAGCATCAAGGGGAATCCCTTCACGTTCTTATTACGTGCTCGACCGGAGTCAACTACCCACTTTTGAGGGCTTTCCCCGTCATGATCGCACACGAATGAATCCCACTTAAACAACCGTACCCGAGACTCCAAAAAGCGGTAAAGATAGAAGGAAGCGACTGTGATAGCGTAACCCAATTCCCAGCCGCAAACCAGTCCTTCAGGTTCATTAACAGGGCTAAGCTGTTAACATGTGTAACTATCAGGCTCCAGAGCCACTGTGTCTACGCGTTACTATATAGTTCTACATTAGATGTCTACCAGTACTATACTTAGAACTACAATAGAATTTTTCTCACGATCTTCCTGCTACCTCTCGTGATTATACTAGTCTCGTTCCTTTCCTTCCTTATTTTCTCCCGGAAACATACAGCTATCCCCGCGCGCCCGCTGTCCTTAGTAAGACACAAGCCCACAGCTGATCGATAAGCTCGCCTACACTCCTTTGGTCCCGGTACAGAGCACGACAAACCAACGTAATTTCGGCCCTAACTAAACATTTGTATCAAGCGCCTTAATGTAAATGTATTGCCGGGCCCAAGAAATGTTCTTTTGAGTTCCAAACCGGGGACCCTCCATCCGCCTGCGTAATTGAAACTGTTGATTACAATCTTTCCCAGAGATCCTGATCGGCTACTTGACGAAAACTTTCCAGGTGTCATGATGAGGGATAGGGTCGGTATCGAGACGGCAATAAGAACGAGGTTAAGTTCAGTACTAACTCTGATTGTCAAAGTCGAGTTTATATAGTATTGACACAAGGGGAATGACGGGGGCATATCTACTTACGTCCACCAAAATGGTGTTTGGGACAACGCAACTGATGCTTCGTGATAGATCTTGTCAATATGTAAACGTATGAATGCTGTATTGTATTAAAGGTGCTTAAAGGTGAAGTCTTGTGTCTCTGTGAACTTTTTAAGATTAACTGTTTTCGCTATATATGAAACGCTTGCACTTCAATTGACACCTATTGAGTCTCTATTATAGGAAGAAATAAAGGGCTAAAAATATGGACAGTATGCCGAGGCCCATTATGCAACTTGGATAAAACTTCTGCTCCCACTTCATGTTCAAATTCCAAAACGAGGAGGCTGGGTAGATCGCCACGGTAAATCCTAATTACTGCGGAGAAAATTGCTGTGCCGGACCACAAGTCATTCGGGGGTAATACCATGACAGGCTTCAAAAAGGAGCTGCTTATAACCTTGAGTATAACCAATATACAGCTGCAAAATTGGTTCCCAGCAATGCCCTGAGACGAATTGGTCCCAGTGACGTTGAAGCTGTTAGCACTGCGTATAGGTGCTAAATGTGACAGTAATGTTAGCGATAAACTGGAGGACAATAATGTACTACGGGCAATAACGCTTCCCTCTGGACGGAGGAGTGATATTAAGGAGGAGGATTGCAAACGAGATGCGGCTGAATCCCCTACCGAGTATGGGCGGTCCCTTGGTCAAGAATGCCCAATTAACCGACTATACGATACGCTCGGGCGTCTCTTATAGGATTTAGACATATTTCCCCAAGCCCTAATGAGCTGAAATAGTGATAAAAATACCATTCACAACGTTGAGACCCTGGCATGTCTTCCTATTAGGCTCACTGCACACTACGGGGCAGGAAGGGTATGATACCTACATAGGTAACAAGAACGCAGCCATCATCAAAACTTAAAAAGCGGTCTTTTGTAATCCTAAGGCGGACATATATACGCGAAAATACCACTGCAGTACAATAACTCCATTAAAGATGGATCTGTGTGACCTCCTAACGTAACCATGGTGCAGAGTTAGGTTCGTGAACTTGTCATGTTACAGATCTGAAACATAGGCTTTTTCTCAAGTTATATTAATGACAAAGGATATTTGCAACTAACTAGTTGGTTCAGTATAGAGAGACCGATTTTTCATAGATACTAGTCTACACGTTCAACCATCTACCACATCCCATTCCGTGACAACTGCCTCGACAATGCCACCAGCGCCTTCCTCTGGGGGTGGCCACACTTTGAGGACTGTCAAACCAACCTTATTCGGCAGCTCTTTCCATTGTCTAACTGTTCGCTCCATTCCCACATTAAAGGACATCATGGCCAGGTCTAGCATAGCCACGTATGCAGAGGCTTTAGTATCGGGGACAATAATTTCATGAATATAAAGCTTTGAGCACCCTGGCTTCATAGCTTCCTTAACATTTCTCAGAATCTCCACGCATTTGTAATCAGACTAATCATGCAGGATATGATGGGAGAAATAAGCCCGAGCACCTGTGCAGTTTTTAGTTGCTTGGACTCGAAAAAACCCCCTTTTTAATCCTTTACCTTTTATCGACTGTTCGGTAAAAAGGTCGTACTCTACAACCTCAATCCCGGAAGTTAGGGGCCGTATCTTTGGTCACGCTGGGTAGATCTTGTAGTATCAACCGTCCCTTGTTGGGATACTTTTTGTAAAAAGCAATAAGATCGTAGCCCATCCGCCCCCGATATCAACAAGGAGACTGCGTCGTCTTCGGTCGACAGCCCTGTAATCAAATTCTCTTGGACGGGGTACCAATCAAGCCAGATCTGCCTAGCACTCATTGGACTCCCCATGAAGATCTTGAGGTCCTTCATAACCCAAGGAATGGAATGAAACAAGTTAAAGGCGCTCAGTTTTCGTCTGGAATGCATAATTACTGCATGAATCCGTCATTCGGATCAGCAGGGCAGCGATATCCTCACTCCCTAAGGTACTTTGGTGATTTGATTGCGGCACCTATTATCATCTCCTCTCTAAAGTAAGAATACTAGTTTAGTAGAAAAATCCAAAACAAAAACACAGTGAACTTAGAACTCACGCCACTCTGAAGCCGGCCGCAACGCCTGCAGAGGTTAAGTTTTGGGCTATGGGCGTGGCTTGCCATGTTCTATCTCCAACATCTGCAAGGAGACCGATCGAAGCCATAGCTTGGAGAAGACGGGCTGGTACAATGTTTGTTACACCTCTCCAGTGCTTCAAATCAAAAGAAATTGATATACATACTAATGAGAAGCTCCTCTTCACCGGATTCATGGGCTAGTTCAGCAGAGGTAACCGGACCATCATGCTTAGTTATGAGTTCAAACAGATTCATTTCTACCGCAATCTTAGCGGCGATGGCTCCAAGTGGCTATTTTGAAACATGATTAGCCCAGCTCGTTAGATGATCTCGATATGGGTTCTCGGAGAGGATGATAAGAATCACTGACCGTGAATATCAACTCGGATGCCACATCCTCCGACCTAGAGAGGCTCACTATGAGCTCTCTGGACAGTTAGAGGGCTTCATTTCTAACAACGTGATCCTCTTTCCCCTGTCCAAGTGCTTGACACAGAGCGCCGATCTTCTCGATAAGCGCTGTAGCTGATGGCATCCTAGACTGCTTGATAATTGGCCTACAGCACCAATCACTTCGTTGGGAGGGGAGAATGTGATATTTTAGGAGACGAGTGTGTGGCCGGGCAGGCTGGTACCTTAATATAATATTGGAACTGTCATCTTCGATCATGACCAAACTTATATCGATTTGGTAAGCAAGTCGTCAGAGTAGGGAGGGCTACGATCGTAGATAACAAATACTTGGTGTATAGCTCCGATGCTTTGACTCGTATGGGATCACTCCTCCCTTGGGTTACAACACGGCCTTGCTCCTCAAAGTAGCAAGATGACCGCAGTTAGTTTTAAGACATGCATTAGAAATGACTACGCCGAGACTGGTGATATTCACGATCCGCATATGGTTCATAAAAATAATATTTGGTAGTATAATACTGCTGCTTGCGCACTCCGCATGGAGAGAATAGATGACCCCAAAACATTTAAACTATGACTGGCTGCCGAACTGGTTTTTCTAGGCAATCTGGGACTTTTGCGTGCTTTGTTCGTACAGATTTCAAATATGACGGTTAGAGCTACCTATCCTACTATAGATAGATGTATCCCGAGGGCCGCGCATGCATGAAGAGGGGAAAGTAGCAATAGTAGTCTGCCGTATCGCTTAATGACGCAGCTGATTATACCACTTGACGCGATGAAGACTAAAGTGGTCTAAAAAGGAAAGTTCACAATGCGAATCTTTGGCTCAGGCTCTGGGAAAAGAGCTACCTACTTCCGCCACACGTCGAGACAGTTATACGTAATCGAACTTCAGACCTGTAGATGGAGGTTGTCTTGGCAACAATCTACTTGGGTACTTAATACCGCGTTGATTAATTGACAAATCTGGGTAGCGGGAACGCCTCGCATCCTTTCGCCCTTATAACTCTTCCATCAGAATCTTATTTCAACTTTTATCATTTCTACTAGTGTGTTTCCCCAAAGATCTTGAGCAATTCCCAATACATCTCCGCCTACAGTCAATCTGTGCTACCTTGTGCAATGCAACTGCGATCTGAAGAGTAGCCAATTCAGAAACCGGCTCTATCAAGATTTCCATGCCGGTCATAGTACAACGCTGTGTTATGATGCTCTAAAAATCTCAGACGTTGAGCAATGCCGATCGCTTGACACGGAATGTTCACTGAGCGACGTCGCGCAGTTGCCAATGCAACAGATTAATATCAGGTGCAATTGATGTGATGAGCAGTCACAACTACCTGACGGGTAAGGTAAATTGAGTATTGCATGCCGGCAGAACTAAATGTGTACATAGGTAAGGTAAGTACAAGGTGGCAGTATATCCCATGAATGAATTGAAGATGGAAGTCGCTATCAGTAGGGGTAAGCAAGATCAAGCACGCGCTTCAGTCGTCGTTGCATCGACTAATATGAAGACAGGGTAGGTAGAACAGGGGCCCTTTTGGATTACACCTGTTAGAATTAAGCGAGATATTACTATAATTACTGTACAAATAACGTAAAATTAATTAATTATAATGTTGTGTTGTATATTTTTGTTGACCGCTTATTCTCTGTTTTTTAAGTTTTTATATAATTTATTATATAGGGCTTAAAAGCTAAGAAGGCCTACCCTTTAGGTAGCCTTAGTGCTTTGTTTTTACTACTCTTAATAGCTACACCTTTTAGCGTTATTTTAATATACCTTTTTAAAGTAAAAACGCTTTGTTTTTTGCTTTAAATGCTTTTAATATTGCTAAAATAGTTAAAAAACTACTTAATTTTAGCTTGCTAACTTTATTAATATTAAAAAATTGCTTATACTAGGTAGTATGCTAAGTTTTAAATTTGTACGCTTTTACTACAGTATATAATTTATTTTATTTAGTTTTTTGCTATTTAGCCTTTTTAAAAGTAAAAAGTATAACAGCTTACTTTTTTTATAAGCAAAATATTGCTAATTTGCTTATTAATATGCTTTGTTACCTTGCAAAAAGTTTTTTTAAGCTAATATATTTTTATTATTTAAGTCTGCTAACCTTTTTGCTTTTAAAGTTTTTTTAAAGTTAGTTATGTTTAATTGCTTTAAAAAACAATTTTATTTTGCAGCTAGTAATAGCTTAGTAAGCCTATTTGCAATTATTTTATTAAATAGTATATATTTTACTTATATTATTTACTTTTTAACCTTTTAGCGCAACTAGTAATTATATATATTAATATAGCACAATTTAGTTTTTAATATAGCTATTTTTTTTATAACTAAGCTAATTATTTGCTTATTATTATAGCAAATAATAATATAATCCTTATTAAAGCTAACACTAAGTTTTTTAATAAGTTAACTAATAAATATTGCTTTTTTTGCTACTTATAATAAAGCTAATAACTTTGCTTTAATTATAAAGGTAATAATTATATTCTGCTTGTTAGCTTGCTACTTTATAACTTTTTTAAATAGTACTATTATATAAGCTTGCAAGCTTTTTTAGTTGCTTAAGTTGTTAGCAAAAAAAAAATTGTTTATAATAACAAAGCTATTACTTTTTTTAAGCTTAAAACATAAATATTGTGTTTTTGCTAAATAGCTTAATACTTTGTTAGCTTTTTTATAGTGTTTTAGCTTAAAATTTATATTAAATTATAATAGCTTAAAGGCTACAAAAGCAATATTAAGCTAAGTTATAACTATAGCATATATTATAAACCCTATTTTGCGTTAATAAAAGTATATTTTTTAATAAGTAGCTAACCTTTTATATAAGCACAACTTTTAGCTTTAAAAAGGCGTATTGCTTTTTAAACTTTTTTACTATATTAGCTTGCTAATTTTTTTAATATATAAAGCTTGCAAAAGCTAAATTTTTTGTTTTAAGCAATCTTTAATTACTTTTATGCTTAAGAACTACTAAAGGTTTTTACTACTAGTTAGTTTGTAGCAAGTAGCTAATTGCTATATAGCGCTAGTAGCTTATTGTATATCTTTTTTATAATATATAAACACTATATTGTTAACATAAATAAAAATAAGTACTTTATTTTTGCTAAAGCAGCAAAGCTTATATAAAACTAGTTTAAAGCTTATTAATATAAGTATTAAAGTAAGCTTTTTTTGCTAAAGTAAAAGCAATTTTTATAGTTTATAAAGTGCTTTATTTAGCTTTAAAATAGTTTTAGCTTTTATATAGCCTAGTAATATTTTTATATATACTTTTTTTTTAAGTTTAGCATTAATAAAAGCGTTAACTATATTAAACTATTTTAACTCTAAGTTAAAGCAAGCTATTATAATAATAAAAGTTTTAAATAACTTTTTAGCTAGTATTAAAGCATATATTTTTTTAGTGCTATTAGTAAACTATTAATTACTATATACTACTAGCCTAGCTTTGCACTTAATAAAGTACTTATGCTTATTAAACTTATAAGTATAAACTTATATATACTTTAAAATAAAGTAGTTATTTATAACTTTTTAGTTTACCTTATTTTATAAGTTTATTTTTTTATAGCTTTATAAGTAAACTTTTTTAGCTTTAAAAAAACTTTTTTTTATAAAGTGGTTATTTAGGTTTTTATAAGTATATAGTACTAAAAATAACTTATGTTTATATACTTTATTTTTTTTAAAAATTTACTTATTAAGCTTTTTTTAATGCTTACTAGCGTTAAGCAAATATAGTTGCACTTTGTTTACTAGCTTATTTAGCTATTTTTTTATATTTTTTTTGCTTACTAGCTTGCTATAAAAACTTTTAGTTATAGTGCTTAAGCGTTCTATATTAAATATAGCTTTTTAGCATCTTTGCTAATAGTTAACTTTAGCATAAAAAGCAAAAAGGTTTTCTTTACTTTTATATTTTAAAGTAGCTATAGTTAATACCTTATAAACAAAGCGCTTATTTTTTAAATTAGCATTTATACTACAAGCTAAATATTTTAAAGCAGCTACAATTAATACTTTATAAGCAGAGCGCTTATTTTTTAAATTAGCATTTATAATATAAGCTAAAAAAAAAATAGTTAGTATTAAAAAATTAAAAAGGGTTAAAAAGCTAGCGTTGCTACTGCTTTATAAGCACTTTATAAAATAATTAGTTTTTTAAGTTAACTTAGCTATATTTTAATTTTAAAACTTTTTAACTTTTTGTTTACTTTTTTTTAACATAAGTAATATAACCTTTTTATTTAACTAAAAGTATATATTTATAGTTTTTTTATATATTTTAAACTTATTTTGCTTGCTTATTAATGTAGCAAAAGCTTTATTTAAAATAGCTTTAATATAGTTTTTAGCAATTATAGCATTGCTATATTTAAACTTCTTATTAAAAATTATATTATAAGTTAATTTTATTTCTTTTATTATAAAGTTTTATACTTAGTAAATATTAGTTAAATTATAGCTAATAAGGTAGCTTATTTAAGCCTTTAAGTAAAGTTTATTAAAATAGTTTTTTTTAAGTTAGCTTAATACTTTTATTATATAAGCTTTAATGCTTATTTTATAAAGGTGTACTAGCTTTAGCTTTTTATTTCTTATTAGCTTTTCTTTTTTTATAAAATAAGTATAAAAACGCTTATAAAAGGACTGCTAGTTATTAATATACTTAAAGGTTTTGTTATATAAATAAATAGCTATTTTAAAAAACTTAGGCTATAGTATATTAAGCAGTTTTAATTTTATTTTTATAGCGCAGGCTTTTTTTTTTATTGCACTTTTTAAGCGCTTTACGCTTTTATTTTAACTTTATGTATTAGTAGTAAAAGGCTTAAAGCAAATTATATAATTTAAAAAGGCCTTGTATATTTTTTTAAGCTTGTTTTTATACTAAAAGACCTTATTATTATACTTAATTACTTTTACTTTTATATTATAAAAATTATAAATATGCTTAACTAAGCAAGTTAGCGCTTTAACTATACTTTTAGTTTTCTTATTTTTAAAGTAGTAATTTTATATATATTTTAAATAATAGTTAGTTATAAGCATTGCTAAGTTATTTAAATAAGTTATTTTTTTAAAATTATAAAAATTAATAGCTATTTAAATTTTTAGCTTATAAAAGCGCTTTTTTAGCTTTTGTTAAACTTGCTATTTTATTTTAGCTAAAGTGTAAGCTTTATAATTATTAGTTTTAATTTTAGTTTTAAAAAATATTTTAATTTTTACTTTTTTAAAGTATTATATAACTTGCTTTAGCAATTTTAGGCCTAAGTAGCCTAAATAAAAGTGCTAACTTATAAGGTTAGCTTATAATAGCTTTTTTTTTGTATAACTATTAAAGCAGTTTTTTTTTATATAAAACACTTTTTTAAAAAAGTAAAAAAGCAAATGTTTAAAAATATATTAGCTAAGCTTGTTTTAAAGTTTGCATATTTTTTTATTGCTTTTTTGCTTTTTTAAAACTAATAGCATAAGCTTTATATTTTACTAAAAGCTATAGCTTTAAAGTTATTATAAGAAAACAATATTTATTAAAAAGTTTTAATAATAAGCTATATTTTTTAGCTTTATAATTATAAAACCTTTTAAGCCTTATATATTAATATTAACTTTTTTATATTTTAGTACTATAACTACTAAGTCTTTTACTATTATAAAGTTACTTTTTATTACTTTTTTAAAGTTAAAAAAACAAGCTATTTTATTAAATATGTAAAGGGTTGCTTTTAAGTTAAAAATTATAAAGTTTTTTAAAGAGTATTTGCTTTATTTAGTAATAAATATTAACCTTTATGCTATTAATAAAAAACTTATAATTTTTTTTAAAAGTTAATTTTAAAGCTTGTTAACTTTTTATTTTGCTTGTTTTTTTTTTACTTGCTTTACTTTTTTAGCTAGCTTAAGCTTTTTTTTAAAATCTTAATTAATTTACTACTTTATATTTATTATAAGCTTTTACTAGTTAGCTGCTATATTAAAAAAAATATACTAACACTTTATAAATAAGTGCAGCCTTAAGCAAGCTTTATAAGTAGCAGTATTAGCTTTAAGTTTTTTATTAGTATTTAAGCTTTTTTAGCTTTTGCTATAGCCCTTACTTCTTTTTTAACCTTTTTAGCCTTTGCCTTGTAAGCTTTTTTTTAAAGGCGCTAAGTTTTTATAAGGAAAGAGTATGTTTTTTTTATTTTTATTATCTAACCTTTTAAAGTTATAAGTAAAAAAGGCCTCTTTAATAAGCTTTTTGCTAATTATAAAAGTATAAGTTATAGCATATTAATAAAAACTATTAGCAATATTTATAAAAGTTACTATGTTTTAATTTAGCTTTTTTTAATGTATTATTTTATAAGCTATAGTTTATTTTAATAATAAAGTTTTAAATACAACTTTAAAGTTAAAAAATAAAGCTTTTAATAACTTTAAATTGCTTAGTTTTTTATTAACTGCTTTAAATATTATTAATTTTTATACTTATATTTATATAGTAAAGTTTTTTAATATATTTTTTATAAGCTTAATTAACTACTTATACTAAGTTTATAAGTTTTGCTTAATTAATAAAAAAGCAAACTTTTTAATACTTTATAGTTTATTATACTACTTATTAATAGTTTTATTAATTTTAAAGTATAGCTTATAGTAGTGTATAGCTACTATATTTTGCATATATTTTTTTATATTAGCCTTTTTATTAAAAATTTTATTTGTTTTTTTAAATTTTTATAAATATATTGCAATGTTATCTTTATAGTTTATTTTTTTTTTAGCGCTTAGTTATGCTATGTTTATAACCTTAT
>Ga0247782_1000456_pt1 | contig 26118 bp, 12 predicted proteins | sample UWRJL019104C5_FD_179928 | JGI IMG/M metagenome (GOLD analysis project Ga0247782, IMG submission 179928) | Plant litter microbial communities from Arlington Agricultural Research Station in Wisconsin, United States - UWRJ-L019-104C-5 | ecosystem: Environmental > Terrestrial > Plant litter >...
AAAAAAAAAAAAAAAAAGGGGGAAGGGAAAAATAATCATAAGATCATCATAAGACATCCCAGAGAGAATAGAAAAAGGTATCAGTGAAATCTGTATATCCAAACGAAAAAGGTGAAAAGAAAAGAAAAACTTGCTGCCGCGTTTTACACGCCCACCTGCAGCTGTGTAAATTGTGCAATCCATTCGCACAATGTCGTCCTCAATGGCGTCATCGCATCCCATCTTTTTTTCTTCCTCTCACGTTCAAAAATGTTCATTCCAGTTCGTCAATTTTACCCTTTACCACTCTGCGTGTATTCAACCTGATGACCTCAAAACACGAAAGACAAGACCATAGAGAGTAACGATGGGGCAGGGAGGGATGGAGAGAGGTTAGAAGGCGGGTCAAGCAGCAGAAAAGCGGCTTGAAGGGTGCTTGCTTGCTGCTGCTCAATCGCGCATAGAGGCCATCCCGGCAATAGGGGAGAAGCCGTCGTAGTCGTAGTCCTCGTCCTCGCTGCTATCGATGGGCGGGCTTCCAGGACTCTGCGCGGCGCTTATGTCGGCACTGTTGATGCCGCTAAAGGTCTCGCCCGCGAAGCTGCTCATGCCCATAGACAGTAGGCTGTGCCGTCTCCCCATGTTGGCGCCACTGAAGTCGACGGCGCTGCCCGTGCGACTCAGCTCCGGCTTCTCGGGAAGCTTCTTGAGCAGGCCCGTCGAGATATCCAGCATGCCCATGGCGAATTCGGTGAGCCGGTGGTTCTCGCCGGGCTTGCCGCTCACGCTCAGCGTCCACCGGTACTCGCCGAGCCGCCGCCGATACCAGTCCGCCTCCTCCCGCCCGGGAGATGTCGCCCATAACAGGGAGCCGAACGTGCCGATGAGGGCGAAGTTCGTCTTGGACGCAAAGTACCAGAATGCGCGCAGGTGTTGGGGCGTGAGACGATTGACGAAATCCATGGCGGAGATCAGACGCGCTTTAGCCGCGCTACGACATATGTGCTCGAGATATGGGTCGATCGCGTGAGAGTCAGATGCCAATGCCCTCATAATGCGGCGATGCAGGGTGATCTCGGTCGCGAAATAAGCTAGGTGTAGATACCCGATGCTTGATAGGCGGCCGGAAGAGGACGAACTGCCGAGGAACGAATTGTCCATGCGAATAGATGTCGGAAGTGCCGAATACCATTCCTTCAGTTTGAGCTGGATGGGTTTGGCCAGCGACAGAACGAGGTGAATGCCCTGCGATCCGGCAGCATCCACATTGTGCATTGCTTGAAGCGTATAGAAAGTCTCCAGAATCTCGGCTAGGACTTGAGACAGGTAGACCATTTGCACGAAAAGCGTCCTGCCTCTCTCAATGTCCTGTCGACCTTCAGTATCGTCCTCGTCACAGTCGGCATCGGAGAAATCATTGGCAACAAGGGGCTGTACGATCCAATTGGCGCTGAAGATATGGGATGGCCGCCCGTGAACCAACGCTCCCCATTTGTCCTGCATGTAGAGGGCCCAAGCCAGCCTCTTCCGAAGCCCCTTTTCCCACGGTGGGATCTTCCAATGCGTGCAGTCGAGGTGAAGGCCGAGCTCCTGTGCGGTAGCCACCAGTTGGGCAGTTGGCGCCCACTGGTCACCTTCGGGCCGCTGTGAAAGCAGCAGACCAGCTTGTACCGTCGACAGCTTAGGTCGCCACATGGCATCAGCCAGCGACGACCTTACCAACCTCTCCAGCTCGCGCACGTTCGGCTTTTGACATCTCGATAATTCTTCCGAGTGGTCCCACCAATTAATCGCTAGGATGTAGATGGCAGCCAGAAGCGGCGGTGAGAATTCGTGGCAGTCCCTATCATACTTCTCATAGAACACGTTCTTCTGGAGGATGGGGAAAGCAGGATGAACAACTTCGAAGTAGAGGTCGATCAGTTTTCGTCCATGCGGCGCGACGATCCGTTCGATCGCATCCACGTCTTCTAGTTGGTGTTCATGGCCAGGCGTTGTAGAGTCGGGCAGCATCAAGAATGTGTCATGGTCGCTGACTTTTCTGAGGGTCCCTCGAGCGAGGAGACTCTCGTCCTGGGGATTGAAAGGTGAGAGGTTAATGAGCGAAGGCTCAAAGTCGGTCGTGGGGCCAATATACTGGCTATACCGGTCTTCTTGGAGACCGAGTGTACGCTTGAGGAGGGTTGGCCCTCCAAAGTTGGCCATTTCTTCAATCAGAGAATTACTAGCCGTCGTGCTGGATAGACTGGGCGCGTGTTGCCGCAGCCGTCTGTTATCTGACCGGCCAGGTGAGCTGGATCAGCCAATGGCGTGTTAGCAAATAATCTTTCTCGGACCAGACGAGGGCGCAGCGGCATGACAATGCAGGCAAAAGGGCATGGGGGTCACCAGGTGACGCCTGTGACTTTTGTTTCGTTGGGTGAATCCTTACCCTCTGTGACCATTGCTGTCATCGGCTAGATCACGCGCCAGTTTTCTTTTCCGAGGCGGTGGGCTCTGGCATAAAGAGCAGTCGACGCCTCGGGCCTGGCACGATACACATTTTTCCTCTTCCTCGCCCACGACGCATTTGGATCCGAGCACCGCGCACGCCTCACACGGTGTTCCGATCCCGCTAAAAGCCGAGTCGGAGTCTGCCGAATCATGGCCTGTCACGCTACTTATGTATGCGTCGTCACTGTTTTCATGGCCATTCCGATAGGGTAAGCCGGTGCCCTGATGTGAAGTCTTGGCTGTTATAGTAATAGGAGCCGTCCTGGGGACGGTCCTTGGAGTAGACATGGCGCTCGTAGCGACGACTGACTGACTGGCTGACTGACTAACTGACAAGGAGTTGAAGCCGCCTAGTCTTGGTCAATCGGATGGTAAAGGCTGACCCGGGTCAGCCCGATACTGAAGCACGATAAGGATAGTATTGAGCGTACCTAGGTAGGTAGCTTCATGTGTAGGTAGCTCGGTTCACCTGAAGTGGAGAGCTTTCTAGCTAGACCACACCGACGGAATGATGTTAGATCTACTCAAATTTCTACTTGGTGCTATAGATTTGAAGAAAGACCTAGGTGGTGGTCTACCCAGTCAATTTTGGCGCTTTGGCACTTTCGCGCTCTTTGGGCGGACGATTGATAAGATATCTTGAGGGCAGACAAGGTAAAGAATCGTAGCCGAGTGGCTAGCGAGGCTAGATATACTTTAGATAGATCTCGCCGACCGACCTTTTACAGTGTCGAGAACTCGTCCAACGAGTAATGTGCGCCAGACAACTCCTTGTGCAGGATACAGGACGGGATGGCGTGTGATGCTAGCAGCGATGTGTCCTTGGGGGTCCAGGGAAGATCTGGTTGGTAACAAGGGACACACCAGATTGAGGTACTGTGCAGGTACCCTGGGAAGTATGGCACGTCCGCAGCCACGGCTGCATGTAACTTGGCCCGGCACTAGGTCCCGAATATGGCCTAATTGTACCAATATCGTCAGTTTCGTAAGGCTGATTGATTGATTGCTTGCTTTAGGTGATGATGGAAACTAAAACTAGATAAGCTAGGCTTGTCTTCGTCATTGATGCTGCGAGTCCCCAATAACAGCGTGTTTCTCGAGAGAAAGAGAGAAAAGAAGCCGCTTGATTGGTTCCCCTCTAAAACAGAGGGAAAAAAGGAGGAATGCGGCAATAGAAAGACAGATAAAATAAGCGGGATGATCTATGGTGTCCGGGGTAAAGTAGGTAAGTAGTGAGAGAGAGGGTGAGCTCGGCAACGGCTATCAAGCACGTGTAAATAGTGCGAGGCCCGCCTCCGTGATAGGGACGCCAGTTGCACTTATGCGGGATGACGAGCAAAGCACCTTGACAAAGCTGGATAGACAGCGATAGACGGGTATGGATGCGTTAACCAAGATAAGACAGATAGGTAAAAAAAAGTTTTGACCGGCAACGTGCGCAGGAGACTCTTCACCAAAACGGGAACACGGCGAGAGAGGGGCTTATACAAAGTTTAGGTAACCTCAAAAGACTCCCCGGGACTCTTGGCTACTTAGGTACATAGTATGATTGTAGGTGAGAGCTCACTAAATACATAGGTAGCGTAGCTAGTTGTGTAGCTGCAGCCGCAGTGATTTACCAAGTATGTACGACCGACTATGTAGGTTCCGGGAACTTAGGTAGGTACGGTGAGGTGACAGACAGGATCAGAAAGTACAGTAGGCAAATCGACGACGACATGCCTCTTGCAGCAGTGCTAACGGTAAATCGCACGATTGACTTATAGCGCGAATTGATAACGCACTTCATCTTATCTCTACCAAATCCCCGAACAATGACAAGATGCAAATTTGTAATACCAAGAAACGTTTGCTTGGCCGATGAATTCTAATACCGTAATGCTAAACTGACCTACCGATCTAACGCAGGATCTAACAGGGCGACCACTGCCGTCTAAGGGATAACTAGCTCCGTAACCTAGTTATGATTATTATTAGACTAGGTTGGCGGGGGATTCGTCTTCCGAGAGGCTCACCAATGTTTCATGTATGTAATTAAGCATGAATCTGTATGTTTAGAGTTATCGTTATGTACACCACACCCACCTCTGTCCTGCTGCTATGCATCGTGTGCTGCGCAGGCGGTACTAAGGTTGGCTTAACTGCGATGTCCGTACGGAAGTTGATGAATTGTGGGCTCGCGTCAGTACCTATTCACCGAGAACCGGTGACGCTTAAGGTCGTCTGGTTCTATAAGAGAAAAGCCGCCCCCTTAAATCCTACTATGTACTATACCTGACAACTACCCAGTTTAGTATGCTGTACATAAACTAGTATTCTGCTACCTTACTTTTAAGTTATAGTTGATGTCATGCTACGGGTAATTACTTAATATCTACTTATCAATAAGGCCATTGTCGCTGGCTGTGCAGAGACATGCATGATACCATCTACACACAAGTACCTCTGCTATGTTGGCCGTGACCGCTGGCTATACATGGATGGATACACGAACCCATTCTATACCGACAAAGTTAGATACAGCAGATGAGTATTGTAAATTAGGCACTTACCGCTTCCCTCACTAACCCATTACCCCTCGCTCGCTTACACGTAAGTGAGATACGAACGGGAAGGGAAGTGACGCGAGGAGAATACCCTTTTTTGCTGCACTCTTGCTGCACCGCAAACCCGACGATGTCGAATCAGAAGCCAATCTCAGGCTGCTCACATCGATCTCAGGCCACTGGGCGACCAGGTTTATGGCTGCCATTACCAAATAGAAAAACCTCGGTGCCGGAACTTTGGCTAGAGCTGGGGAATATTTAACGTAATGAACCCAACCTTATCCGAGTCATGCAGGGGTTCGACTACAGTACATACATACATACATACATCCATCCCTAGGTATGTACTCAAACAGGTGATATACTACGTATCAAGAAGATATTCTACCTGTCGACGAGGGAGAAAATGTTACTAAACGATAGTCCCCTTTTACCAATGTACATAAAATCATCCTGACTCTTGCCCAGCTTTCCTGCGAGCATGGGATTGGACCATGTCTTTGCTCTGCTTTGCTTGTGAAGAAAGATCGGATGTTACCGTATGGGTTTTCCGGCCGGGCTTTTACGGATCTGCGGGAACACCGGTACCGCCTATTGATAATGATGGGGAAGGCCTTGGCCCACCTAACCTTGGGCTCGGCGAACGTTGATGATTATTAACAAAAACAACAGCGAGAGGTTCTAGAAGTTGTTGATTCCGCGTGTCGCTATGCGGGATGTTTTTCTTCGACCTATCTAACCTACTGAATCTGAACGATATTTAGACATCGTGATGTGAACAGTATATGTGGAACTGTCCCTGCAGCTATTCTCATTCTGATACCAGGTGCCCTTGACGGACCCTTCGACGCGGCTACTTGTAATCCATTACGTACCAAAATACTTAGCGTGTCTCGTGTAAGTACATAGTAAGTAACCCAGTAGATTCCATCGCTAACAATTGCAATCTACCCGTCCCTGTGCCAGCAGAAACAGTACACACAAAGTTATCATTATGTCATCCCCATCACCGCCATTGGGGATATTTGATCGTCACCTTCCCAAGCGGTTTGAGGTTTGTTTGCCAAAAGTTCCATTCTGGCGTCACCGCCCCCGCATGCACTTTTGACCACACCTCCAGGCTACACCTACCTTGGACTACAGTTATAGGTGAGACCAGGTTAAAGGCAAAGCTGCCCCGTTCTTCTCTTACTGAATTGAGCTGAAGCGGGCGGGCCATATATAATAGGCCGATTAAGATGGCTGGGATAGGTGTAAGTTTATGTACGGCTCTAGCATACCGTGGGTAAAGGTAAGTTCATCCGTGCAGGATACCTACATTACTTACCCTGCCTACCTACCAGGAAGGCACAGACGAAAATAAAAAGAAAGCAAAGAGATAAAATAGGAAAATCGAAAAGAAAGAAAGGGTTGGTTGTTAAACAGAGGACCCCCACGAGGAAACGGCCGGCTTTCCCGATTCAAGAAACCGTGCTTTTGGATCAACAATAAGCCTCCAATTGGGATATTAAAGGTACATAAATCATGTCAAAAGAGCTGACGACCCTTCATACAATTTTTTTGGTCTTTGTTGTCATACCTGCCTGTTCTTGCCCTTTTGTTGGGCTACTTGACGTACCAATATGCTGTGTACCCTCCCTCCCTCCCTCCTCCAACGACGGCGGCGCGGGATGGGGGGTAACGAAACTCGAAGCCAAGAGAAGAAGGGAAAATGCATGCATTGTATCAACTGACGACCTAGCTGACCTGGACCTACCTATCACAAAGCAGGGATTTACCGCTTACCTTACATCTGATGTGCTTTTATATATATATTCCATTGGATGCCTCAGTGCTGCGGTGGTATTCCCTTACGTTTCGTAAATGAAATAAATTCGCCGACAGGATAGGATAAGACGAGGGATGATTGACTCCAGGCTTTGAACAAAGAAGAAGAAAAAATATTTCTCACCGCTGATAACATTATTGGTACGCAGCTAGAATTTAGGTAAAACATGTCTCCAAATATACCGAGACAATAGCTCTTTTGGTCTTGGAATCAATCATCCTGTGCAGGTATGCACTGAAAATATTCGACCTAGCTGGACCTCGGCTGAAATAAGCGTGGGAGCGAATAGGTGGGCACCAAGCATCATCCGTCACATCACTCTGCGGCTCTTCCGCAACATACAGATGCAAGGGTCCATTGAAAACTTGAAGAACAAGCCTTCCAGAATGTATACGTCTTTGATACTAACAATACAAACTTTGTGCAATTCGAAGGGTTGCTGGAAGAAACACATTTATGACATACCTTGTGATGCATATAGAGAACCGAATCTATCTGAACATCCTCTTGCTTACCTAACGCGTGTGTATAGTCCCTACAGCCAACCACTCTCATCCAGAACATACAATCTAACTTACCCCTATCGTATACGCCTACTTGATCAGTATGCCTATACCATGCTGGAGTTCCCATGTCGACAACTCTACCGAGGTACTTTCGACCGCACATGTACCAAATTATTACCTCAATGATGAATAAATAAGTTTACGAGAAACTACAGAAGAGCAAACAAACTAGTAATCTTAAACTCTTTACCTAACCTACTTCCATTCCGCGGCCATTAGCTAGCATAGTATCTAAGTTAGTACAAGTGGACGAGCAGAGCTCAGCTCATCTTTCTAGACTTGACGTTTATAGACACCAGGTCAGTTCCGCGCAAGGCAGAATTTTCTTCAAACAATGTAAGTAGGTAGTCCCTAAGCGTGAGAACGATGGATGTTTACTAGGTTAATAGGTAGGTAGGTAGTTAGGTTGGTAGGTGCGTAACGAAGAGGCCGGATAATAAGACGTGAACGGCATTCGCACTTATCTGAAGACGAGGCCCCTGTATTAGTTACATACCCCTGACTGGAGAATCGTATGTAACGCCGCTGGGAATCGAATATAGCCCACTAGTAGATAGAACCCTCCGGCAACGGGAACAGTTTTCTCTTTGTCTGGGTTCGTACGTTCCCAATGAATGTAAATTGCATGGTTTTAGCAGATGTACATTTTTAAGATACGCGTAGGCATTTCAACAATCGTGGCCCAGATATGGGGATGAGGATGGGGATGTTCTACTATGCTAAATGGCGAGATGCTGAAGCAAGTCGACTAGACACATGGGTTCTTTGACTTCACCCTTATATACAGTAGATACGACGCACGCCCACAAACCCAGAAGGGAACTCCAGCTGTCTCAAACTCCTGAACACTAAGCCAGGGTCTGTGAACTTTGCCCAAGAATTCCCATTCAAACTACGACACAAGCCGGGACAGCGCGTCCGATAGGCAGACATAGCCTTCTCGTTTAGAAGTCGTCGTTTGCGTTCTTGGTAATTATGATTTGTTCATTGCGGTATTTCATGCTACTCATCTCATGGTATGCTGAACTAAAGTTCGATCGATGCTTGTTCGCCGCGTCATTTCCCGAGGAACTTCCATGTCTGTTTTTCTGTCTTTCTGGCTGTCGTCAAACCCTCAGCAACAATAGCCGAATAAGTTGTGTCTGTATCGAAAGAACAGACAATCAAACCAAACCAAGTCCAATCCCAGCCTGGCCCAGCCTAGCCAACCAATCACCCATCAATGCATCATTTTCACCCCGCCTATTTTTCTTTTTGATTATTTGCTTACGTTTTTCTTCTTCTTTCTTGTGTTTTTACAACTGTAACCGACCAGAAGCATGCTCTTTCTCGTATATATCTTGTAGACAGAGTTGTACACCGATGACCTTCGCCTCGAAGAATTGGAAGAGCTGAAGAATAGCAGTGAGTAGTTCAAATGAGCTAGCGAGAACAATCAAGTTAGTAAAGCATGAACCCTAAGGAACTTGTCCAACGTGCGCTTCGGAACTCACATGAGGGAGGCTATAAGGCCGATGGTGGGCGACCAAAGCCCGACGTAGCGCGCTCCCCACCAAGGATGCATGATATGTGCCGAGTAGATGAGGAAGCCGAGAGTCGGGAGTGCGAGCACGAGGTCGAAGATGGTGAACTGGAGGCGCTTGTAGCGACGGCGCTTTTCGGCATCGTCCTCGTTGGGTCCGCCGAAGGAGGCGATGGTGCGGTTGCCCACGGTGATGGTGATGGGGGGCAAGCCGACGGCGCGCCGGGGCGAGGGCCAAAACTGGTACCCCAGGACGCTGCAGGTGCAGTGCAGCAGGTTCCAGAAGAACAACAGCCAGCACAGTATGAACAGGACCTTGTTCTGCCACGGCCACCAGCCCGCATCAATGGCTGTGTGCACTCGGATCACCGTCGCGAAGCCCAGCAGAGCGTTAAATCCCCGCGCCACAGCGATCAGGGGCACGTCGAACCTCGTCACCTTCTCGCCTATCTTGCCCTGGCATCTCTCGCATGACCGCCTAGCTAATAAGTTCTGCTTCTCGGGCCCGTCGTGATCTACTCGGCCATTATGTGTAGTATGCGGGCTTCGGCCGCGAGGCGTTATCGCACTTGTGCTCGCCGACATGTCTATGGAATGCATTAATTGTATTTCCGCGGTCACTCGCTCGTAATGAAGAATTGGCCCGGTTTCGAAGGCGGAATCGTGTCGCGTGCGTCTTGTGTCGGACCTTAATCCATCCAAGTAGACAAGCAAGGCTGTCAAGCTACAGGTTTTGCATGCGCCGAAGGCAAGAGACCGGTAACGCTTGTCGGTTGCTACCAGATGCACACTCGAGCCGATGAATTGAGCGATATAGCAATGGATACGGCTGGGTCCGTCTCGATAATAGCGGTAACAGTGGTACTCGTAATGGCTCTGCCTATGTAAAGAAGGCCATTGAAGGCGTTTGCTGGCAATCGAAAGTTTCTATTGCGGGAACAAAGATTTCAAGATGGAGTACAGTGTTGTAGGCATTCGCTGTACCCAACAGGTCGAACAAATAGGGATATTACCTATCTAATTACCATAAAGACTACTCTTAGATTGGTACAAAGTAGTCTGGGGCTAAGCAACCCAAGCAGAGAACCAAAGTGTCAAGTAAAAAAACAAGGGTTATTGTCAACTAATTTAAAGAGTAAAGGGGTCGCGTGGGGAGAAAGTTGAACCCAGAAGACTTATTACTTAGTCTGGTTATAGTATAGAGGATCGTGACCCGTTAATTGCGACTTGACACCGGAGTGCGCAAGCCTAGCTGAAAGGTGAGAATTTAAGGTTGGGGAAGTCGGACTTGTTGAGGAGATTACCTGGAAGGAAAAATTCTGGAAACAGAAAAGATAAGGCAGGTATATAGTTATCTATCTTACTGCAAACAAGCAAGAACCATACAAAAATGCCACCAACGAACCTTCAAAAATGATGTCAATGTAACGGTGTTCTTTCCATCCTTGACATATTACCTAGGAACTACTAAAATTGGTCGCCTTCCTTTCGCTATCCCCTATCTTTCCCCTAACTCCTAAATCAATTGGGACGCAAAATAAAGCTGTGGCAGACTGCGGCTGTGCCACATACACATGCACAAGTGATGTCTTATGTTACAGTGCAGCTATCAGCTGTCGCGAATGGGTCTGTTCATGCCGTAAATCACCACTAAAATCCAAACCTCAACGCTTCTCCACATTCTTTTCTTCCAACTTGGGAATACTCTGGGCTGCTGATGAAAGGCTGTGCCCCTTCCTCCTGTATGCTTAGTTGGTGGCATGGTGTTCGCTGTGGGAAGGTGGATGATCTGTAATCAAGGTTGGCAGCATACCTAACTCAAAACATACGTATTTTTCTACTTTAGTGGGCTGCTATCTGGGCACATAATAAGAAACAGCATTTATCTACAACACGCGTTTACTCAATAACCCGGGCCAAAACCGGGTAAGATATTATTGTCAGCCGCATTCGCTCACTTAGACTTATCGCGTGCTCCAAATGAGGTGTTTCATCAGAATTGTTTCATGCCCTATAGCTGAAGAACCCCTCATGCAACTACCTAACCTACATGCTGCAACACCCTCCCTCAACCCTAGCGTTACGATCGTCGTATCCGACGCAGCGAAGATATCGTCAAAATTAGCTAAGCATCAATAGGAGTGGGAGTAGGCCAGCAATGCGTGGCCATGTCGTATAATCCCTTCATCCAACTAGCAATCCGCATACCTAGTCCGTGGACAACTCACTTTTGAATAGCTGCCTGCTATAGGTGCGAACAAGCTGCGAACTCTCCCGCAGATGATGGTCTTCCTACTGTAGAAAAACATGAAGCGCTAACTAGCGACAAAGATCAGATTAGCATGATCTGGACGGTCCCTCGTGCTAACTTTGAGATATCATACCATGCAGGTATATATAAATGCGTGCATACATAGTCGCTTAACTAACCTGCATTACTTCCTTACCTTATCTCGGCCCCGGGCCTCAAAAAAGCTCGGCTTTCGGTCCAGAACCCTTCCTCCTTTCCCTCCTCACCAACTAACCACCCAATCAACCGTGCAGCTAACACCCAAAACTCCGCCGCCGTCGCCGAATAAGGCAGCACTGGCGCGCGGGTGTTATTCAACATGTTAGCATTTCCAAAACCCCAACCTCAATACTCACCAGACAAGTTTGAGAATTGCTAGCAAAAAAAAACCCCCCGAAATCAGTTTAGTAAGCCACAAACGCATACAGAAGACATAACAACGGCTCGGGCTTAACGAATCAAGCAAGCAGAAGAAATAAGAACGGGTAAAATTGGAAAGCTCGGTGTTTAGGTAAGGCACTTGCGCTATACGCGCGGTGTTGTCCGAATATGCACGAGAGTAAGTCAGGGACTTGCTGGTTCGTTCCACTGATGAAGTGAATCAGCGGCGCGCGGGAGCCTGATATGATGTAGATAATATTTATATCACAGAGAAGTACATATAAGAGCTTCGTTCCCGTCTGTTTTGTTGTTCTGCTTTTCTGTGATATCCAAGAGTCAGTCACCTCTACTATACTATACCATACTACAGCTCGCTCATAGAACTTTACGTGTATCAATTTATCTATATTCATCGACAGCAACAGCACCAGCAATCAGTTGACACCAAGACCTCCTTCTCATCCCATCACCAAGACCAATATAACCAAACAAACCCACCCAATATCAATATGCATATCGCCCAAGTCCGCGACTGGTCCAAGGGACCCGAATACATCACCGTCCCCGACGCCCCGGCACCAACCGAAAATCAAGCGCAACTGCGCGTCCTAGCAGCAGGACTGCACCAGGTGGTTCGTTCACGAGCATCAGGGCAGCACTACTCAGCATCCCGTGGCGGCGGCAGTGGGGCAGGTCTTCCTCACAACGTAGGCATCGACTGCGTAGCTCGGGACGTTGCCACGGGGGAACTATACTACTGCATGAACATGCAACAGCCCGGCTTCGGCTCCTTTGCCGAGGTTATCACCGTCGACAAATCCGCACTCTACCCCCTCCCCGCAAGCATTGACGCGGAATCCTTCGCCGCGAGCGTGAACCCGGCGATGAGCTCCTGGCTCGCGCTCAAGCATCGCGCCTTCAACTTACCTGAGAACTTCACCGTCCTCATCCTCGGCGTCACGAGCGCGAGCGGGCGGTTAGCCGTCCGCGTAGCGAAAAGCTTGGGCGCGGGAAAGGTTGTGGGCGTGGCGAGAAAGGCCGTAGAGATAGACGGGTTGGACGAGTTTATTCTCCAGAAGGATATAGTGACGGAGACGGACTTCTCGCAGCTCTCCAGCCACGTTGACGTCGTCCTCGACTACGTGTACGGAGACCTGGCCATGCACTTGTTATCGACCATAAAAGTTGCCCCCGGGAAGTCAGTGCAGTATGTCATGATCGGCGGGCTTTCGGGCCAGTTCGACGTCCCTTTTCCCACTGCCGCTATGAGATCAAAGGATATCACCGTCAGGGGTTCTGGTCCGGGAGCTATTAGCTTCTCTGTTATACTGGAGGAGATGAAGGAGCTCGTTAATGCGATGACAGGGTGGAAGTTATTGGATACTGTTCGTGGTGTGCCCCTCAAGGACATTGAGACCGTTTGGAAGGATAAGGAATTGCAGAAGAAGCACAGATTGGTCTTCATTCCTTGAACTACATGATCACCCAATATTTCTCGGAGGGGCTGATAGGGAGAGGTCACTTGGGTCGTTGTTGTCTTTTCAATAATTATTATTAAATTGTGCAGTCGCACATTGACTAGGTACCTATATAAAACAATGGTTTTTAGCAGCGCTCGTAATCTAAGATAAATATGAAGCGCGATTTACCTTCCAATAGGCAAGTGATATTTGAGCGCTGCAACTGTCTCTATTCTATACTACGCTGGTCAAGCAGCCTCGATGCGCGCTCCGAAGTCGGAAGAGTTTTGATGAATCCTCGACCGAACTAATGGTAAGCGATTTTCTTCATCCCTCCCGTTATCAATAACTCGCTCGCAAGGATGTACAATCCTGATTCACATAATAGGCTGTCCCCCCTCTATAGCTGAGTACCATAACGCTGTCGTTTCGCTTAAAGGGGTCTGTATAAGAATCCCCTTGGTAGTTGAATACACCCCTCACGATTATCTAGGTCTTATGCCCATATCATTGTTGGTCGCCTCTAGACCGAGACTTGGCGCAGACCCGGAAGAGTTCCATACAGTAGCGATTCCGGTGCAGCATGATACAGTCTACCAGTCGTGCTAGCGTATCGCCTGCTGTAAGCGTATTAATGCCCAATGACTAGTAATGGGCCTGCTCTTCGCAAAAAATGTCTAAGAGCCTCTCCAAGACAGGAAACCGGCTTTGAGAATAATTATCGTTTTCATTAGGTGACTATCGTAGGTATATGCAGTTGAGTATGGTGGAATTCGGATGTGGCCACGGCTTTGGCCGCATAGGACAAGTATAAAGTCTTGTATATGCCGGCTCTTTGCTGGACGGCGGTACCCATGCTCGCTTCGTGAACTCAGTCCTGGCTTGAACTGAGGTCCGTGCTTTTATCCCAGATGTTTCTTAAGAGTGCGGCTAGACCGTCGTCGTTTGCTTCTGCATAGCTCGAACCACTCACGCGGTCATGAAATCGCTCCTCTTCGCCATCGTAACTAGATCTGGCGCCCGTCGTCCGTATCGATGTCGACCGCCGCGGGGTAGATGGCCGGGATCGTGCGGCATCTGACATGTTTTGGTTTGGACCGAGCCGGCCTGCTGTTGCTAGTTCCGTTGAATCTCTGGGACGCATATTTCCATTTCCATTCTGTTTCTGAATATCCCGGCTTTTGCTGACGCTTTGAAGATGTGATAACCGCGCGATAGAACGCGCAATGGGGTTCTGGTATCGCCTGACTACTAGATATTCCATCCCGGTGCGCTCCAGGAGCTTGTTGATGCGAGGATCACGGTGCTCGTATTCGTTGTTGCCGACCAGTAGGCTTGGGCCGATCACACCACCACCCTGTCCTGCCTGTGCAGGTTCTATAGACGAACTTGCGCGCTGGAGATTGAGCTTCTGCTGTGTACGGGACTGGCTTGCGGGTGTCGCCTTGTTAGCCGTCCTCCTCGATCGTGGCACCAGAGCGCTGCCATCCTCCTCCTCGCTGACCGAGCTTCGACGGCTCGTATGCAAGTTGCTAAGCGACCGTGATGGCCGGATACCTTCACTTCGGCGCACTTGCGCATGCGACGCTGCAACGTAATCACCCTCGCCGTGCCCACCTGAGCTAGGTCCGGATCCGTTCACAAACCGGGAAATTAGCTCACTCGAGCCACTTCCGCCGGGTGTACCAGTCTTGGGAGTGCCGTAGAGGCTTGGAGGGCCGTGGCTTGCCTGCGACATGGGCGAGCCAGATGGTGCCACTGTAACCGTCTCGGTAGACATTTGAGGAGGTGCGCCGTGGGAGGGAGTGCGCTGCAATAAACGGGATGTGATGTAATTGTTGTGCTCTACTGTCTGACGCGTCGGGGACGAATCACGCTGATTAGAGAACCGTGCGTCGGAACGAGGGGTTTGTGGTCGCGAGCTGCTTCCGTCGTTGTTGGCGTTGGGCGAGGGCGGTTTTGCTGGCGACTGCCCGCCACTCACAACGGAACCGCGCCTGGACAAGTATGGAGACGCAGATGCGCTGGCATCAACCCACTCGTCCTCATTAGCGTCGTCGTTGTCATCGAGACCCAGATCAAAATGAACTTGATTCTTGGCGCTCTTGAGCTTGTGGACGTCTTTATTAGAGGAGGAGCGTTTTATGTTGGTGGGAGCCTTGGGTCGCTTTCCGACCTCGACGTGGGACCGATTGCGCTTGGTTGCTAGATTTGTCTGGGAGGGTGCGCGCGAGGTATTATTGCTGGGTATATTATTAGAGTCGAATTGGGTGAGCTTGAGCTCGGATGTGGCGCGACGGTGGGTGTGTGCAAGCATGGGCGAGGGTTCGGGGTCGGGCGAGACTGCGCGACGGCTCGACTTTCCTGCTAGTTGCGACAGTTGCTTATTGTGCAGGCCTTTCGACGAAGGAACGCGGGCGTGAAGACGGGTGGCGGCACCTCCGACAACGCGTTTTTGGTGTTTGGAGCGCTGGTGCTGTTGGTGATTGTGATTATGGTTTTCGCCGGTGGTATGGGACACGTGAAAGTCGCCGTTAGTGTCGCTGTCCCTCTCCCTCCCCTTTTCCCCATCCCCATCCCCATTTCCACCATTCCGATCCCTAATCCTATCCCCGTCCATAGCTACTTTGTGTGGTACTGCTACGCTGGTAGCCAGACAGGCAGAAACGGTGCTGTAGCCCCCTGGAGATCAGCGCTCCCTGTCACACAGCTCCCTCACCCGTCCGTCATCCACTGTCAGAGTCACAACGGGCAATGCCTAGATAGCTGTTGGTTGGTAGGCCTATATGGTCATATGTGGGCGTGTGTGTAATGACCGTGCTGCATGTGGTGCCCGAGACAATGTAAGCGCCAGGTAGTCAGCCTGTAACAAAAGGCAGGCAGTATGTACTAGTAGCTGCCCTCTAACTGTATAGATACAACCCAGGTGGTGCCTGCTACCCAGATGTGATTGTTGGTGATCCCCCAAACGGGCGTACAGATAACACGAAGCCAGGCGTGACGGGAACGTAGATTCGTGGGCAGTAATAATAATAAGCAGCCAATCGATGGTTGGCGGTGTGTAGTGTGGCAAAGTACACACTGCAAACGGCGAAAAGAAAAAGAAAGGTTTAATAGGCAAGTCTCGCTAGTCCTCCGGGTTGTGCGGAAGTCTTACGAAAGACGGGGGTACCTGGTCTTTAAAATAAAATTGAGTCTTTTTACTCGAAGTTATCGTGCAACGACGTGGCTGACTTAGTTGGTACACCAGTACTTTAAGCAACTTTATTAAATTTATACATTCGAGTTTGAATTGTGGTCGTAGTAGTCTATTGAGAGAATCAAAAGCCGATTAGGAAGAAACAAAATGGCTGAGAAGCACAAACAACAATACGCGATTTGATGGGACTAATGATTCACCTATATAAGTGAGTAAAAGAACCTGTCTTCACGTGTTAGTAAGATCGAAATGACACAACGATGAGAACTTAAACTGTCTTGATTTCCTACAATAGTACAGTAGTGCTATACTAGTAGGTATTTCCTAGTATTTGGTTCCCGCCTAAACGTTAGGGCAACTGAGGTAGCACCAGAGCACCTTCTGCGTGCCTTACCGAGGATCGGAGGTTAGTGACTGGTCCCGATGCATGGGACTCGTTATCTTACCACGACGTTGAAAGCAGAAGGTATGCACCCCTTGACAAGAGATCAGATCAGAGCCGTCGTCACGCACATATTACACGTCCTTTTTCCTTGCATCGATGAGAATTTTCTTTAATTTTCTTTCCTCCCTGGATTAGGGAAACTAGATTGCGCACGCACAACTCCCCGATGTACCGTGCCATTCCCAAATTTTGCCATTTGACAATTCCAAGTTGCCAGTCGTCGCCCCTCGTCAACTCCTCACTTTCTATCTGTATTTGAGGAAAATTGATTGCTCGGAACAAACATCGAATCTCACATGTGCAACAGTGGATGACGAGCTAATCACCATTCAAACCCCGAGTATCAAATTCATTGAATTCCTGGAGGACAATTCGGACACCTTCCTAGCTGCTGTAGATTGTTGTTTGCAAATACGAAGGGCTTTAACGCGCGGAATATGTCTGGATAGCTTTGAACATTTCACATTTGGCGCTATCATACGAATCCCCATTTGCAGGTATAGCATTAGGTATATAATTAGCTAGGTTAAGCAACAGCATCGGGAAGAGAGTCAACTTGAATAGTCGCTACCTCCACGATTGCACCAAAACTCAGGAAGCGCCGTTTCTTGAATCTCCAGATCATACTATACATGTAGCTATATCCTTAACGTGGCTACCGTCAGTTACCGGCAACAGGGCACATATATCACGGCATATCTATACATGGGTAGAACGGTCGAGATAATCCGTCTAATAGTGCATTCTTATCTCTTGTGGTTGCGAGAATGCTTTTCGCGCCCTTTAGAGATAGATCATCTTGATTGTTTCTATCTCAGCTATTACCAATTTGCGCTTTTGCAACCTCGTAGCAACTCGAACTGTGAAAGATCTGCGCTGTTGCAATAAAAAACCCGCTGTTGCAAAATGAATGAGTGGGCGCTCGAAACCTTCATCCGAGCCGGATAATTACAAAACGACAAGGTGTCAACTTCCGAGCTTTCCAGTTCACCAGATTTACGTTTGTTGGCTAAAGTCCGTCTAAACTCGTGCTGCGACGGCATTGCGTCTCGAATACTGCCCAGGTATACCCAGGGCCTGTCCCGTCTTCGAGTTCAAAAAGCCTGTCTTTCCCAGATGCTTCTTGAGTTCCGAAACACTGGACTGAGTCATTCGTCAACGTTAGCTGTATCGGGTTCCGTGCCTGGCCTTGTCACCATGGACTACTACCAATACTGTCTTGGCGCCTTGGCCGTATTATGTGGCGGGCTGTTCGTTTCCCAGCCTACGCGCAGGCAAGAAGTCGAGACAAAACGACAGAACAACGAGCTGCAACAAGCGACGCGCGACGACGCGCATCCCGAGGAGCATTGGTACAAGGCTTACAGTCTTGTCATGGCCGCCGACTGGTTGCAAGTAAGCAAACAACCCATGAACTTGCTATACCGCGAATAGGTCAGAAGTCGTGATAGCTAGTTCTAACCCGGGAGGTTTCCACGTTTAGGGGCCTTATCTCTTCTCCCTCTACAGAGATGAGTACGGGCTAGGCCCGGCGCTGGTCTTGAACCTATACCTGACTGACTTTGTCTCGACCGCCGTCAGCGCCTACTTGATCGGCACCTTCGCCGACAAGTACGGCCGGAAGCTGTATTGCATGCTGTATTGCCTGCTGTACGCACTGTCCTGCTTCCTCACTGTCATTCCCGCTACCCCCTTGCTATTCCTCGGGCGGATACTGGGCGGCATCAGCACGTCTATTCTCTTCACCGTCTTCGACAGCTGGATGGTCACCAACTTCCACGCGCTCAAGCTCGCGGAGCAAGGGTGTGACTTGACGAGGACCTACGCGGCAACCGGTGTGGTGAACAGCCTCGTGGCCATACTGAGTGGATTGGTCGGCGAAATCCTAGTATGGGCTACGGGGACCAGGAAGAGCCCCTTTTTAATGAGTGTGGTCCTTCTGTGGCTGGCACTTCAACAAGTCTGGTCTCATTGGGTAAGTCAAGCACTTTGCATCTGGTTTAGGGTTTATCAAAAAGCTGACCATATTGGATAAAGGCCGAGAACTTCGGTGTCGAAGCTGCGCCAAAATCGCCCAGATCACCATCGCCACCGCGCCGTTCGATTTGGTCTGTCCTGAGACAGCCATCCATTACTGCGCTTGGTTTCGCATCGACCATGTTCGAAGGGTCGATAAACATGTTCGTCTTCTATTGGATACCCACCCTAAACTCAGTGCACAAGCCTGCAGACGGGAAACACCAATCCAGCGGCAGCGAGCTCCCCTACGGCACCATATACTCCAGCTTCATGGTCGCTTCGATGGCCGGCGCGCTCGGGTACAACATCATCATGCACAAGCGGACTCTTAAATACTCCGGGCTTCTGATCGCCGTCCTGCTGGTCGCCAATGTCTGCTTCATCAAACTTGCGGGTTCGTCTAAGTCAGAGACAACTGCTTTTTGGCTCTTCTGTGTTCTCGAGGCCTGTGCTGGCATATACGGACCTTGTGTTGGCTATCTGAAGGCGGTTCTGGTAGACAACCATGCTAGGACGTCTGTATACAGTCTCATGCGCCTGCCCTTGAACATCGTCGTCATAATATCCTTGCTAACGACGAAAGACAACAATAACATTAACGGGGTGTTCTCGAGTTGCTCACTTATGCTTACCATGGCCTTAGCGACCACGTGGGTGGCGAGCCTGCGAGGCATGCCTTAGTGCCCAACTATTTTCCACAAGCGTGTAGCTTACTGGCCTCCGTGTGAACCGCGCCAGTTGCTTGAGTTTCATAGATATTGAATATAACCGCATACCCACTATACGCTTCAAGAATCTATCCATTCTAACTTAGTCTCCGAGTGCAATTCGATTCATTGTTGTGTTTAGTCTTGAATAAAAATTTAGGGTCGGTTGATAGCGGGTCATAGTGGCTTGGGCAAAAGTCACCGGATCTTGAGGTCTCTTGCCGTGCACAGGTTTTCCGTGTCCATATTGACGACTACCAGCGCGGCACCTTTCTTAGGCGCCTACATCACGAAGCCAGACGTCGGCGGCGATGCCAATGACGAGCGCCAGGTAGACGGCCTTCTAATAGATTCGGATCTGACAGTGGCATCGTCAATAGGCCCGTTCAAGCTTCTGTGATGCGGGAGGAAGGGCCAGGCACAACAGGTCGTTGAAGTTGTTGCGTCCTATGCAACCGCCCTTCAGATCATTACATTTAAGGTCCTAAAGTGAGCCATGCAGCGTGCGCAGCTGCCCTGACAGGTGACCTGTTCTTTGAGAGAGGCCTAGAGGAAGTCCTCAGCACTTTCCCTCAACTATACGTATTTGGGCTAGCTAGACGATACATCGGGTTCAGAATATCAGCTTTAGCCACGCCCCGAGTCAGGCACAAGAGCTCAGGTTTCTTCCGTGCCAGCGCCGCGAGGTAGTTATGACCCGCGTCTGGCTCTATCAGGAGAGATATTCCTGCGATAAGAGTAAACAGCCAACTTAGGTTCAGGCCATCCCAAACTCCTCCGCCGAGGCAAGGACACCGGGTTGTTCGTTGGACATACCCAGATTGCGCGGTGTCCAGAACGTTGGCAGGCCGGACGCTATCGAAGGCCCCGCGCCGTAGAGCGCGAGGATATGGTTCGAGCCCTGGTGTCTAGCGTGGTAGGTACTCCGATATCGAACTGTTTTCTGGTCCTACATAGAGGCATGTCTGTCTGTCTGGTAGCAATTTACGGCACTGGCAGGGTTTGTATAATTGCAACCTCTCAATGTTCTTCAAGGTAATCTCACGACTTTTATCGCCTAGGCAGTGCTATTTGATTAACCGTTATGCTCATATTCTGCAAAGACTATTAGTGTTGCTTATCAGAGTTATACCTACTACGTAGGGAGTAAATTTACTTCTGTTAGTGAGTTATAGTTCGATCCACAAGGCTGTATCGGTCGGGGACGGTTACGCACGTTGGCTACCTAGGCAACCATCTATTTACTGTCGCTTCGCGTCGTCTGAAAAAGTTCATGCTCTCACCCTGGCGGCGAGTGCGGGGCTAGGGATGCAAAATTGAAATCGCTAGTCTCCACGGAGCTTATAACGATGAAGCCCGTTCAATCCAAAATGATCCTTTGTTTTAAGTCGCTCCTGGGTAGTCCATCCCGATATTTTTAGTGATGTCTGATCCTCTTGAATTCGGCATGAGAATCCTCTGGCTCGGTCTACCAACGGTGCGGCCAAACAAGTGGTGTTAGGAGATAGGTATGTAAAGTAGGCCAAACCGGCTGTTAGACCTAATGAAGGTCGCCGAATTAAGATGACACGCATTTGGTGGTCACGCAACAGAGCGAATGCTAAGACTTCACAATCTAGAAGAATATGCAAAGCTTACATACTATTCCTATCAGGCTCTAGTCTCATAAGGTAGAGATTGAGGTATCGGCAATTGTAGACTTTAGTCTCGACTTGATCAAATCTTGCTTTCGTCTTTGTCAGAAGTAAGCACTCAGGCTCGAATAGTATTATACACGTTGCTGACGGACCTTTCTCTCATTGATTTATTCTTCCGCTACACGAGTACATAATAGAAGCGTTGGAATGGAGTGGTTATTCCCATCAACTGCTGTCAGTAACACGAGTATCCAAAAATAGTAGCCTTGCAAGGCAGGGCACGATCGGACCACCCGAGGACACGCCCCAAACACATGACAGGCAGTGATACGAGCAGTAGCTTGACAAAATCTTCCGGTCGCATCGGACGGTATGCTGATATGAATCCCTATCGATGGGATTGTAGAGAGTAAAGATTTTGAAGACATCACGAGATAATGATGTTGTCAGGACATGCACGGTCTTGGCATGCTCTATACTCGTACTACCGTATGTAAAGGGTAGACTAGACGCATATTTTGCTCATGGAACCCAGTCGAAGGTGCTGTGTGGTGGCGCTAATGTCATCTCCATAGTACCTAGCTTCTCACTCTGCAAGTCTGGCATTTCCCAATGGTGGGAGGGCATAAAACCCGAGAATTACTAACCATGTGGGCGGTTTTGGAATGATATGCGAAACAGTGTTTGGTTCGTAGAGGGTTTTGTTTCATCCCACTACATAGGTGGATGGGGGTCACAGTTGCAGTTTCTAGGGATTGTTGGTCGCACCAAAACGACTGCACGGAGTAGAGAGGCTGCGGTACAACGCCCAGAGGTTAGCCGCATCATCCAAGTTGATCTTGCAACCAACTTTGACAAGACAAGTGGTGCGACGATAGTGTTGTTACCAAGAGATATTTCAGCAATAGTATAGCAGTCTACTGTACGTGGGTATAGGCAAATACCGCCCATGCTATCGAAGATTGTGAATGCTCTGGTATGTCATTCTGACCCGGTAATAAGGTATGAATGCTTTAGGTAGGTACCTACTTGGTAGACTAGGCAATACGCCGTAACAGTTAAATTGTAATTTTGAGGTGTGTCTATGCAGCACCACCCCGTTGGATTTGCCGAAACAGGCAAGTTGTTTGTCCAATGAGCGGTTGCGGCCAAATAGCTAAAACCAGGCTACCTTGAGTTGACACGAGCAGAAACACGGGTCAGGGTCCAGGCGAAGTGACAATGTCAGACCAGTGCTAACTAGCCTACGACCTAATCTAGTGCATAGTAGCTAGTACCTAGGTAGTAGACTACCGGCTCTAGGGCGGACAGAATGGCGGACAACAATAATTCAATTTTGTACAGCTGTACTGGTAGCGCGCACGGAGTCTTCACAAGCACTTACCCACTGCATATTACATAGGTACTTTGTAAGTAGGTAGAGGTGGCGGAGCAAGACTGAGATGAAAGAAAAAACGTAGCCTTCCACAACAAGACCTCAGGACATCTAATAGTCGGCGGAACGGATCCAACCTTATTAGCGGGACATTGGTCAACTACCGGGAAGAATTACGTCGGCTAACGGTAGTGGGCGGTCTTGCAACGTAACGTTAAAGTATCCGCGTTGCCCGCGAGTTGTCAAGGGCAGTGCCACATCGAGTAGGAGCCTTCTGGAGGAGGAGCAGGACGCGAAAGGGTCACGCATAAGAAGCAGCCCATGGAACGAGCCGAGAAAATGTATGTATATCTTTTTGGTGTGTTGGGTGGACCAAAGGAGAAGGACAATGAGCTTGGCAGGGATTATCACGAGTTATTACGGGGCGTTCGTAGGGGGCGCAGTTGATGAATGCTGAAAGTTTGGGCCCTTTGATTGGGCCAGAGCCCAGTGGTTTGATCAGCAGCGCCGAGAATCTCATCCCTTAACTCTTTCTCAATTGGGCCGAGACGAACAGCTTTGGTTGGCTAAACCGTCAACGGCTTAGGGCGCGTAAACTTTTTGGCCAGGCGGAAGGCCAGGTCAGACCAGGTCAGACGCCACGGAGAACCCAGGGTCCAGGGGTAGGCTAGCAACCACCCTACCTGGTATAGCATAGTCTACGTATACCTTCCTTCCTTCTTTCCTTTTCCGGGAGAAGGTCTGGGGTGTATGTATGCAGTACCTACCGGAAGGAGAACCTAGGAGAGAGTAGGTACATCGCTTCTTAGCATGAACGTTATTGGGCACATACATATCTTACTTTCTGTGGCGGATTGAGAGAAACTGCGCGAGTGAGGCCCATGGTCCTACTTATTCACATCACCAAAAAAGCTTAGGATACGCAAGTAGGAGTTGTGTTAAGTTGAGCTTAGAGCCTCAAGTTAACAACGTAGCAGGTATGCCTCGAGCCAAGAATCCCAATGCTCGCCAAATTTCCCCGTGGAGAGTCCAAAGAGACTTGCATATCTTGGCAAGATACATGTATAATTAGTAATTTGGCACTGAAAATATAGTAGTATAAGGATGTAATACTGCTGTAGGTATAGAACAACGAGACAGGTACTTGCTGACCCATGTTAGTACTAGTTGTGAGTACCTTCGTAAGTAAGGGAAGCAGCTTACGGGCTAGGCAGGCAGGGACCACCGAAGGAAAAATGGAGGCGCATTTGGGTCATGGGCAGTCCGTTCCCCAGTTCGATTATGGGACCTCGATGACTATCATAAAAGTCAGGGAATCCTACTCTCTTGCTCCTGCTCCTTTTGTTTACCACTCTTTATCCTTTCGCTTCCCCCAACAACCCTTCTAATAAAAGCCTTCTGCTACATCACTCGCTTATAGTGGCAGAAACAAACTGAAATTCACATTCCGCTTCTACTTACTCTCGCTTATATCTCGAACGGACCACCCCCCAAGTTTATTCGATCGAGTACATTGTTTAATTTCCTCGCTACCTCGCGTACCCATCAGCTCACATTTACCGAGACCTGTCAACGCGATGTTTTCCAAGTTTCTCTCAGCCACGGCTGTGGCTCTTGCTGCCACCCAGGTTTCTGCCCAGACTTTCACCGCGTGTGATCCCAGGGAGAAGTGTAAGTAAAAAAGGAATAAATAAAGTGGGAAAAAAGGATTAATAAAAGCTCCAAGACTGACACCTGAATGCAGCTTGCCCTCCTGACCCGGCCTTTGGAAAGGAGAATGTGATCGATATCGACTTCACCAAGGAGAGCAAGTACTTCACCCCTGCCGAGGGTACCACGATTAAGTACGGCTCCAACGGTGCTGAGTTCACCATGTCGAACGAGAAGCAGGCCCCCACTATTACCAGCACCAAGTATATCTTCTTCGGCAAGATTGATATCGAGGTTCAGGTTGCCCCCGGTACCGGTGTCGTGACCAGTGTTGTCCTCCAGTCTGACGATCGTGACGAGATCGACTGGGAGTGGCTCGGCGGTGACACTGCTCAGGTCCAGACCAACTACTTCGGCAAGGGTGATGATTCTACCTTCGACCGAGGCGGATACTCCCCCGTAGCTAACCCTCAGACCACCACCCACACATATACCATCGACTGGACCAAGGATTACGTCCACTGGATCATCGACGGCAAGACCGTTCGTGAGCTCAACTATGAGGATGCCAAGGGCGGCACTCGATTCCCTCAGACCCCTGCTCAGCTCAAGTTGGGTATCTGGGATGCTGGTAGCTCCACTGCTCCCAAGGGCACTGTTGAATGGGCTGGTGGTCTCACCGATTTCTCCCAGGGACCCTTCACTGCCTACTACAAGTCCGTCCGGATCCAGGATTACTCCAACGGCGTTGCCAACGCTAAGCAGTACGTTTGGAAGAGCGGCTCGGACGGCTCGTACGAGAGTATCAACGTTGTTACCGGCGATGGCAACGGCGACGATGACAACACCACTACCAGCAGCACAGCCAAGCCCACTTCCACCAAGTCTTCTTCCTCTAGCGATGCTGAGTCGACTACCAAGTCCACCAAGACTCACGCCACTACGCTCTCGACCGCCACTAGCGCTGATGCTACTACCACTGATGCTGGCAAGGCTCCTACTCAGACGAGCAGCGGTGATGTCACACCCACTGGAAGCAGCTCCCCTTCGGGAACTCCTTCGGGCAGCCAGACTTCTTCCCCCAGCCCTACCAACGCTGGTTTCAAGCCTGGCTTCAACAGCGCTTTGGTCGGTGCTGGCCTCATCGCTGCCTTCGCTCTGTAAATAACATATGATGGACGTCGCCGCAGTTTGGGACTCGCATTATTAAACCGAATTTTTCATTCTGGGCGATCCTTCGTGCGTCAGTCTACGGAGAGCGTCTCAACCTGTACAAATAAGTAGACTGAAACCTTTGGATTACCATCGATTTTTGTCAGCATATAATTATTCCTAATCGCGGTTTATGTGGCTCGCTCGACGGTGACGAAGGCTTGATGCCTTGATAATGGGGGATGTTTGTGCGCTTCAAGATCAAAGACATAGTTTGGCGCCTCGGGATGTTTATTTGACGATTACATGTAAATGCCAACGTGGGGGATCACGAGAATCATTAGCCCTGATCCGAGCATGAGCAAGCATTATTAGAGGGATACCTTATAGCCAGCGTTGCTTTAACCGACATGGCTTAGCAATTATAGAGAGAGATACTACGCAAGTATATAACTCGTGTGCATTTACCTCGATCCTTCTACAACATCATGCCAGCAAGGTGATTGATGGCCCGTCGATACCTTGTATTACTCGTTCTTAGATATGCTCCCTAGGTATCGCCAAATAATTGAAGCCGTTCATACAGTCCGCAATCCCTCCTCGATGATCCTTGAGCTATGAATTATAGGCATGCTAGTATGCCCTGTTTGTAACTTCAATATCAATATCTTCGTGCCCTTTTCGCTACCGCGAAGCGCAGTGTACTTAGGGTGTCGAAAGAATTCGTCTGTTAGTCCCCGAGACGCCACGGTCTATCTACCACTCGTGTTCATAGTACATCTGTAATGTATCTCGCGTTAGTGAGATCTTGGTTAGTTGTATTATGCTACCTTTTCCCTTTTTTTTTTTTTCCTTTTTTTTTTTTTCTC